>Ga0075474_10000107_pt1 | contig 26226 bp, 22 predicted proteins | sample DEB08_DNA_2_FD_71485 | JGI IMG/M metagenome (GOLD analysis project Ga0075474, IMG submission 71485) | Aqueous microbial communities from the Delaware River and Bay under freshwater to marine salinity gradient to study organic matter... | ecosystem: Environmental > Aquatic > Marine > Coastal ...
CTGTATCACCTTTTGGACCTTGAATACCATCTTTACCAGGAGTACCTTTAGGACCTTGAATACCATCTTTACCTGGAATACCCTGTGGACCCTGTTCACCAATGAATCCTTGTTCACCTTGTAAATCGCCAAGACTTTCAAATTTTTCATCAATTAAGTTATTGATTTCAATTATATAGTCTCTGGGTGTTTCAAATTTTTTACCATCAATTTGTTCACGTATTTCATATATGATATTATTATCAGGGTATGGTCTTTCTAGTTTGACCAATTCATTTTCAAATAGAATAAAGACTTCTTCATTAATCAGGTATTCATCTGTAGGATTTTGTTTAAAATGTAGGATATTATTTTCATACCAGATGATATGATTATTATATTGTTTTAGTTTTGCTAGTTCTGTATTATAGTTACCTTCTGGAACAATAAGAAGATATTTTTTACCATTTTTTGGTGGAAAGCTTTGTTTCTGGAGATTCCAAATTGAATCTATTTGATATTGAAAAGATTCTGTTGATATTGAATCAGGATTTACATAATATGTTGTATTATTGCATTCAATGATATCACCATGATAAAGGTCATAAGTGAGATTATGCACCTTTACTTTTCTACGTAGAGGTAGTAGTGTATTTTCGAAGATATCTTTAAGTTTTACTTCTTCATTGACAACATTTTCAACAAAAAACTTCACGTTATTACTCCATTATGTTGTAGTTTCTGGAGTAATTGTAGCAATTCCTTCATATTCTCTAGTTACATTATTGCTAGTATCTGTTAGTTCGATATCATAGACATATCTACCATGTTCCACATTTGATGTTTGAACACGAGTTAAAGATAAAATCACTTGACCATTACTTAATGCTGTTGAAAATGTAATTGAGTTGGCTGATGCATAATGTCTTTTCATTTTAGCAGATACTGCATATCCAGAAGTATCATAAGTAGCACCATTAGCATCAAGTAAGGAAAATGTTTTTGAATAATCTGTCCCCTGAGGTATAACGATATTTAATTTAGACATTATTCATTTTTCCTCTTGACAAGATTTGAAGGTATGTGTATAATCAGTATTGAAAACCGAAAATTATACCTTTATTAATGTTCTTGAAATTTTTAATTGTGTATTAGATTGAGTTGGTGTAACAGTTAATCTAGAATGAGTAGCATTAGCATTTGCAGAAAATGTTCCTAACATACCATTAGAATAGATTACACCATATTCTGTTACATAAGCATCACCTGTATCATGTAATAAAATTAATTTTGAAACTTGATATCCATTAGCTGCATTATCTTTAATAGAAACTACATATTCAGCTGCTTGATATGTAGTTAAATCAAAATTATCTACAATTTGTTCACTTGTACCTGATGTTTGAACATTTATTGAAGAAAATACTGATTCATTAATGCTTAATTCTGTATCAGTAATTGCTACATTAGAAGTAATAGTAAGTACTGCTGATGTATCAACATTACCACCTCTAAGTTCAGTATTTGCTGATAATGTAGCTACAGAAAAGATACCATTTACATAAGCATTACCTGTAGTTAGTGCTCCTCCTGTTTCATTATTTGCAGTAACTACTTCAATACTTACAACATTTGCTAAATCATTTGTTCGATCTACCCAAACTTGAAAAGTATCTGAAGCAGTATTTATCTGCGATATCGTTTTAGCCATTTTTTGATATTACCTTTACAAGCAGATTTTTTATTTCAGAAATATCATCTTTTAGACTATCCATTTCATTTTTCAAATCATTCAATTCTTTTGCTTTTTCACGCTGTTGAAGAACAGTTTTATATTGATGCATATTAGTATTAATAACCACATTCGTTTCTGTGTTCTTCAAATATCCTGGAATATTTGTTTTTTCTAATAAATCTTCTGATGTGGACATTAAGCTGAAACCCCTACAACCCTCAAATCATCAATCCTTGGAATCTTATGTGATTCATCTGATAAAAATACAACCTTTACTGCAACTGTCTCATATTTATCAAACTTCGTTGTGGTTGAATTGTGATATCTTACAATATTATCATTTTGTTTATTATTAAATGCCTGATTAGGTTTATTTATTTTTTCAATTTTCATACCTTCAGCAATTAATGAAGTATTTGTGGTAGAGGAATCAATGATTAATAATGTATTTGTAGAAACACTATTTACTACAGATACTAAATGATTATTTGGGAACAATGGTTGATACATATAAATCAAATCACCTGCTGCCAAATCAGTATCAAAAGTAGTATCTACTCCTAAAATTTCAGTACATGCAGATTGAATTTGAATTCTACCATTTAGTGCAGTTCTATCTTCTGGAACTTGATAGAATCCATAAGTTAGTTCTACATAATCATTTGTATCAACTCTACTTGAAATAACATCTGTTCCATCTTTAAGTTCTAATTCAGTCCAATTTTTATCATCAAATGCATCTGGATCTTCTTGGTTGAATATTCTTGCATATACTTTTAAATCTGTACCTGTAGGTTTATATGCTGTTAGGAATACTCTAATATCTTCTGCTGGTCTAGTAAAATCTATTGTTTTAGTGATATGTTTTGCATATGCATTACCAGAATCAGTATGTTCATTTGTTGCATCATTATTAATAATATATTTGAAAAATACAATTGTCGGTGCTGTTTCTAAACTAAAACAACTATAATCACCTTGTGCTTGAGAATTACCTACAAGAACTAATTGTTCAGAATATTCTGTATGAGAAAAATTGTCTACATGAGGATTAGCAGAACCATTTGTATATAGAGTATTAAATTCATTAGATTTTGACATAACAATAGGAGTTCTGGGTAATCCATCTGTATTATTGTTGTCATAAAGAACTAATTGAATTTGGTCATCTGTTGAATTTTCATTGACATAATAACTATATCCAGAAAGAGTAGATGCGTCATCTTGTCTGAAATATCTAGATTCTAATTTCAATTGATAATCTACATCATTAGGAACATTTACATCAAACATTGGAACGAAGTTACCTAAGTCAATATTAGTAACTTTAACTTTTCTGAAAGTATTTGGTGTATCTTCTGTTTTAAGAGTAGCTCCTACACTAAATGATAATGTTGCTGAACTACCTGCAGATGTATTTGATGTTGTATTACTTAATGAAGTGGAATTTGCAAATGTCAGTGCAATTGCAGATGTATTAACAAATCCACAACCATTATTAGAGAAGTAGATATTAGTAATAACGCCACTACCATCTGTTACTAGATTGGCAACTGCATTATATCCACCTGTTACTTTACCTGCAACATTTTCAAAACCTGTTACAAAAAGAACATCTGAGTTGCTATAACCTGAACCACCTGAAGTAATTGAAACTGATTCAATAACATTATTAACAAATCTGACTGTAGAATTTGCTGATGATTCCACCGCATCCATAATACCTTCAACAACACCAAAAGGTGATTCTTTATTGAAACTATTAACACGTGCAATTGGTGTAATCATAAATTGAGCAGTTGTATTAGAAAATGTTACAGGTTCATCTAGTTCAAGAACAGTATTAGTTCTAATATTTGTAACTCTACGAACATTTACTTTACTAGTATCTTTGAGAACAATATATGCGTCTGTCGTTGATTGATAAATTCCATTCCAATCAAATGATGCACCATTTGGGTATGCAGAATTTGCTGTGATTACATTACTAGATTGTGTTGTGGAAATAGTTACAAATTCACCACTATTTTCATAACCACCAGGATATGAGAAAGTATTTTGATATAATCTTTGTCCACCAACAAACATTTGTTTTGTTGATAATTCTTCGTTATAACTGAAGAGTTCATAACTACGGAATCTTACATTAAAACCAACATTTGTTCCATCTGTAGTAGAACTGGAAGTTAATTGATTTGGATATTTGTCACCATCATCAATAGTTGTATTTGAGAAAACAGGTGAACCATTATGGGCAAATCTTGCAATATAAACATTGAATTTCAGATCTTCATCAGATATAGCTCTCCAATTTTTGATATAATCATCAAGATCTGTAGTATCATCAGCAACAAATAAAGAATTGAAATCATAATATGTTCCAATATATTTACCTGATGGTCCTGGAGAAATAATATTAGATGCAAGTGTTTGTGCTGTAGATGATGTATCAATTAATCTATCACCTTGGATAGATGACCATAGAGTAAATTGTTCTGAATTTTCAAAAATACCAACAATTGCATATTCTTTATCTGTATCTACATGAACAGGTCTTTGAAATCTAAATTTTGTTGGTAGTGTAGCATTTGATGAGGTTAAAATTTGGTCATATGATGCTCTTGCAACATTACCTGTAAAAATACCAGATTCTCTTGTGATACGAGGTACACCATAAACTGTTTCTGTAATGAATAATGTTACACCAGATGGGATACCTTGTAGTGAGAAATTTTGGTCTGGTTTAAATTTAAAGAACAGATCAACAGCAGATATTCCAACTTCATTTGCATTTTCGGCAACAGTTGGATCAACATAAAAAGTTTGTGCAAAATCTATTGAAAGTGTTTGTAAAGCCATTTATTCCTCAAATTCTATATTTAGATTGGAGCAGGTAGTTGTGATACACATGGATTTGATTCAATTTGTAAAATTCTCATGTTTCGTGTAACTGAAACCTTTACGTTTCCAGCAAAATCTTTTAATTGTAAAACAATAGGATCTTCAAATAATTTTGTTTTTCTTTTTGTTTCTTGTTTATTTAAATTAGTATTTTGTTGAGCACTATATGAAATTTGATTATTTTCAGGGAAAAATGGTGATTCAAATGGATGTTCAGTTAATAACCTGAATCTTAAATCTCCATTTGAATCAGCAATCAAAGTGTCACCTAAATCCTTTCCATATTGCTTTGCAGCCCAAGAAACATCAATATCATTCATAAAAATTCTATATTTTGTTCCAGGATTTAATGAACTAAAGAAATGTTCCTGAAAAAATTCAAATGATTGTACAGTTCGATTGGAATCAGTTAGTACTTCATTAGAACGAGGTATATATGGCATCTAAACTATTCCTTTATTGTGAACCATCACCCTGGTTCCACCAAAATGGAGTACCAGGAACACCAGGAGAACCAGGAGAACCAGGAGAACCAGGGGCACCAGGAGCACCAGGAGCACCAGGAGCACCAGGGGGAGGTGGTGGACATCCAACTGTTAATCTATCAATAGGATAATCTACAAGATATCTCCAACGATAAGAACCTTCACCTTTATATACTTTGATTGTATAATTTCTACCAAGATTAGGATTATGTGTGAATACGATTTTACCCATGAATTTTACATAATCAGTTACTGAACTTGAACCTGCACCTACAACACTTTGGAAATCAATACCATAAGTAGAAAATTCATCATTAAACCAAGAACCTACAGTATCAGAAACAACTAATGATTTTTCTGCAGTTGTTAATACTGAAGCATCTGTAGCATCAGCAACTAATGTTGAACCTTGGTAAATTTCAATACCAATTGGTTTATCATATGCATAGAAGTAAACAGTTGCAGTGGAGTTTACAAATGAAACTTGTCCAGGAGCAACTTCTAATGCGCCACCTGCAAAAGTTAACTGATAATTATCTACATATTGTTGACCAGATTCAAATGAACCAACTTGTGTTGATACGAATTGTGTTCTAAATGCATTTGTATTTGCAATTTGAGTATCTGGTAAACAGATTGGTGTAGGTTCATCAACAGCAACTGTAGCAAATTCTTGCTGAATTAATATTTCATCAATATATTGACAATGAATAGTGTCTTCTGGATTAAATCGTCCTACCCAATTCATTTTTCTAGGAATTGCATCATCTTGTTCAATCATTGCTGCATAACGTGGATTTTCAACATCAGAACTTAAATAATCACTGAAATCATCTGCAAAGAAACCAAATTTGAATCTATTTAATGATGGGTCAACAGAAGATGGAATAACTCTATCTTTCAGATCAGATTCTAATAGATTCAATGATACATAATATTCTAAATCTGTAATACGACGTTCTAGCTTACCAATATCTTCCATAGTATATCTACGTGGTTGATTATAGATATTACCTAATGGATCTGGTAAAGATTGAATATTTCGTTTTCCAAGACGTTCCTGAAGAAATTTAATATTGAAAACTCTTGTATCAACAATATCTTGAATTTGTGGGTCACGTACTTTTGGAATATTTGGATATGGTGGAATCAACAGATCATTAATTTTCATTGAAAGATTGGGTGTTCCAGGTGATTCTAGTTTTCTTCTATCTACACCTGTTTTACCTTTTACGCTAAAGATTTCAGCTTTCTTATTAATGAAAATACCATCAATACGTCCAACATATTGTTCAATTGTTCCAGTTAATGTAGAATCTGGTAATGGAAACTTTTTATCATTTGCAGGATCTGCAGTATTACCAAAACTTACTGTTTCTGGTGGGTTAATTGGTGCACCTGATACATTAGAACTTGGGTTTCCAGTATTTGCTGCATATGGTCTAAAATCAAATTGACTAACCAAATCAATAGTTTCACCTGTATTATCTACATATTCTTGAATTTCAAATGAGTTGATATCAGTTGTCAAATCTGCTAATGGTTTTGAATCAACAGCAAGTCGTGTAGTAGTATTTGATGATACATAAGAAACGGTATCAGAAAAACCACCTGATGTTTCTAGGAAATGATCAAATTCAATAAGTAAATAATCACCTGATGTGATGTCAACACTATATCGTGGAATGAGATACAAATAACTCAAACCATAATAGTTTGACATTTGATTATGGTCTACATAGAATTGTGTTGTAACATTATCACTATTTGTATTTACTGTAGATGAATCTGATTTATAAACATTTCTGAGTCTGAATACATCAGGAACACCAATTGACCATGGACCTGATGTACCAGCTACGTTATTTGCAATTCTAATTTTGACGAATTGGTTTCTATTTGCAGTTTTAGTTTTTCTATCAGTTCCTGTTGATTGAATATTTACAGCAATTGCGGTATCTTCTGAAACAGTTGTATCAAAATCCATTCCAAAATGAACTTGTAAGATATCTTGGTCGGAATTCACATTTGCAGTTAATCCAGAACGATATCCTAATGGAACAGGAACATTTTTAGGGAATGCTCTTCTTACATTTCCTGATGTGTTTGAGAATGATACATCAGAATCAACAATGATTTGAATAGAGTTAGTAACTTCTGTAACTTGTTTAATATCAAATCCAGATGTTGAATTTGCATAAACATAAACGAAATCACCTGTTTCAATTTCATTAATGAAGTCTGTACCAGAACCTGTTATAACATTTGATGATGCTGTTGTAGAAACATTACCTGTTAAATCTGTTGCTGCAATAAGATTATTAGCCAATGGAACAACATATAATCCTCTTAATTGAGCATTTGTTAATTCACCTGTATATGGAAATACTTCATTTGGTACACCAGAAATATCTTTTGTTAAGACCCCATTATTACTTGTTGTAGTAGTTTGGTCAATTGTTCTATAAGTATAGGTAACATTATTTGCATTCTTGAGTGAATTAGCTCCAGTATAGAATGTTAATTTATTTCGTTTACCTTGTAGAATATTGATATCAGTATTTGTTGTTGCATCGTATTGTAGTGATGCATCTGCAATACCCTTATAAGTTGAACCATTATAATATACAGATTTTACATCTTTGAAATTTCTACCTGTTAACATTTGAATATCAAAGAGATATAGTTTGTATTCGGTATCAGAAGAACCAATTACTGTATCATTAATAACAGCACCTGAAGTAACTAATGAACGAATTCTAGCAGTACCAATTTTAGTACCAACTGGATCTGTATTTGCAGTAGTAATTAATGTTGTATTTGAAATGAAATTCTTTGCAGTATCATATAAATCAATTGTATCACCTGTAGAGAATTGGAAAACACCACCAACTTCTTTAATTAACATATAGTTTTCATAATTCAATGAAACAACTTGTGATACATTTGCGATTGTATCAATACCTGTATCAATATTTAGTGAGAATGTATCTTCTGTTCTAACACGATATCCATCAATATATGCAGAACCTGGATCAATTTTCAATGTTACTGATGAATTTCTAAGTGAAGAATTTGCAGGTGTTTGTGTAGATAACAAAAATTTATCGATGACATAGTTACCAGATGTTTCACTGGTTCTTCTTGCCATTTCATCATTGATTTTATTATATTGGGTAGTTTTATTTTGTTTATATGGGCGACCTTCTGAATATTCTACAAGAGTAAAGAATTCAGGATCATCTGCAACTGCTGCTGTATCAACAACTTTAAGAAATGGTGATAGTTTAAGTCTATCTGCACCAGGAGCGGTATCATTTGGTGAACCTTGTGCATTATCTAATAAAGATGAATCAATATCAGAGTTGATAATTTCTTCTGTTGAATCAAACCCTACAGCAATTCCATCTGGTAATTGATTGTATTTTGAAACAACAACTGTTTGACCAGGAGCTTTTAGAAAGAATCCTTTTTGATAGATAATACCTTTTGTGACACCAAATGCAACACCATTACCAACTGCATCTGTCACTGTAGAAACAATTGGTCTACCTACATAATTTCTTGCATTGAGATCTAATGCAGCAATACCTGTATCATTATCAGTAGATTTGACAGTAACAGTTGGAACAGTAGAATATCCAGAACCACGATTTGTAACTGTTACAGAAGTAATTCTACCAACAGAATTTGTTCTAATGAAACCTTCTAATCCTATACCAATAATACCTTCAATAGTACCTGTTGTAGTATTTGCGGTATCAGAAACAGATTGATTGTTAGAGAAAGTATAAGCTGTTGATGTTATTGAACTATTTGAAAGATCTTCATCTCTTGGTTTAATAGAAAGAATAACTTGATTTGATTCAGATAGTGTTGTAGTATCAATTCCTACAATTTCTACATTTGCACCTGAACCATTATTAATAAAATCACCATTTGTAAATGATCCAGAAGTATTAACAACAAGTGCAGAAGTAACAACTAATGTATCAGAATTAGCAAATCCAGTACCACCATTAGTGATATCAATAGAATAAACGGATCTATCGTAGTTATAGATTTCTAATGTTTCACCTGGAGTAAATGCAAAGGTTTCACCATCATTACCTGCATTAGTATAATTGATATAAAGTGTTTTTAGATCTGGATCTTGTGATTCGAAACCATCTGCATAATTAACGATATAACCATTCAATCCTGAAGTTGGACTCTCAATACTTAAACTGGTATAATTTGATGGGATAGCAACACCACCACCCGCAAGATTATCTAAAATTTTAATATATGGATATGGGTTTTGAAATAGGAAATTACAACCATCGATAATTGTTCCACGACGAAAAATATTATCACCAAATCGTTCAACTTGTTTTTGAAGGATTGTTTGAAACTGATTTAGTTCTCGTGCCTGGACTGAAACACCTGGTTGGAATAGAATTTTGTAGAAATTCTTATTTTCATCGAAGTCATCATGATAAGGTGCTACATTCAAATTAGTTTCTAATGGCATCTTTTTCCCTACTAAAATTCAAAAATTAATTTAACAGTTTCAGATTGTGAATTACTACGTGTAATAGCTTCTAAATTTTCTAAGTATAAAATTTCACCTGAACCAAAAACAAGTTCTGGAGTATATTTATTATTTATAGTAGCAATTGCTTCACTACTAGCTCCATGTATTGTATTTGATGTAGTAAATGAACCAATCTGATTTGTTGTATAAATTGTTGCAACACCACCACTAGTTTCTACAGAATGAATAGTTGCATTTGCTGTTGAACTGGCTAGATTTGTTCCTTGATACACCTTCTCATCATTCAAAAATACATTTGCAGTCACTGTACCTGTATATTTATACATTTGAACAAAAGTATTGAAACCTTTTGTTACATCATTTCTAATTACATTATTAACTTGTGCTTTTGCTCCAGTATTCAATCCAACAAATGTATCATCACTAGAAAATATCCCACTTACATTTGTTACTAATATATTTGTTACATTTGCTGTTTGTATTACATAAGCAGATGATGAAATATTTGCTTGATAAATCAATGCTTCTGTACAACTGAATAACCCATTTGAATTTAAATTCATATGTGATGTATTTGTAACACTTTGAATAGTGGTTACTTGATGAGATAAATTGTTACCTGATTTGATATAGATATAATCATTTGCAGAGAATTGACTAGTAAAATCTGCACTATTGCAAGTTATAGTAGAACTATTTAAGTTAATTGTTGCTTGTGTTGCAACTCTTACAGGAGTAATTTTTACTATTTGTTCATTATTGAGGAATGAACCATTAGCATTTTTCATTTCAACATTAACATTTGCAAATAATGGATCTTTAAGAACACCAATTTTTTCATAATCATTTGTGGATGGAATAGTATTTGATTCGGTATTAGAAAATGTAATTGAAAATGAGAAACTATTACTACCTAATTCTTGTGCAGCATCTGCCCCATGTCCACCTGCAGGAGAATAAATTGGTCTTACTTCTGCCTGATTTGTTACACCAACAACACTATTGGCAATCACATTTGCGGTAAAATAATCATAACCAGCACCACGATCTAACATTTCTACACGATATACTGAATTAGTACTAAAGGTGTTAATTAATGCTCTTGCAACTGCATTTGTAGTTTGTAATCCATCACCTGTAATTACAACTTCGGGATTAATTTCAAATGTAGAACCATTTACTGGAGAAGTTGCAAATGAATTGGCAATAGTAATAAAATTACCATTTGCATTTACAAAATAATCTGTAATACGTTTATGTTGACCAGATCCAGTACCTGATGAAATATAAAGTAAACATCCTGTATAAAATCCATTTACTGTACTAAGATTATTATTACTAATTTGATAAGTAGTAGCCGAACCATTAACTCGAATATCTGCTGCTGCAAAGGTTCCTGATGTGAAATTACCATAATTCTTACCAGAATTTTCAATCTTAATAATATCAATGACACCATCAACTGCAGAATTTGATACTGTAGTGTTAGAAACTACAGGTATTAATGAATCTGTTGCAAATTTATCATATGTTGTTTTATCAATTGAGAACATATATTTCCATCTATATCCATCTGATGTTTGATAGACATTAGTATTTGCTCCAGTGATATGAGCAAAAGATGGTTGAACGGTAGAATTGGATCTTAAATTATTGTCGAGACATTTATATACGTGATAATATGAAACTTCATTTGTTACAACAAAAAAATCTTTAGTTAAGAGTGCATCATCATTATCATCATACATATCATATAGTCTATCTGCTTCATAGTCAATTTTTTTGACCATGATTTTAGCATCATTAGGTGTGACTCTTTTACCAAAAATCATATTTCTATAACCATCAATGACAGTTTCCCGAACATCATCAGGAGGTGTAGGAATTGTGGATGATGTTCGGTTTACATGATCTGAAGTAAAGACATAATATGCAGTGTTCGATTTTTCAGAAATCGATTCTAGCAACTGTCTAGAAATATGTGTTTTATATTTTGTTGTGAGTCGCTTTGTCATCTACTTATTAATTATTTCCAATTGCTTGATAAAATACAGTAATTGCAGTATCATTAGCAGTTCTAACATTTGCAGTTGTAGTATTTGAAGCAATTAGTAATGGTGAATATGTTCCATCATATGTTGATGTTTCAGCAGTAACAGTAACAGAATAAACAGTAGTAAATCCTGTTGTAAATGTAATATCACCTACTGTGCTATTAGATTGTACTGAACCCCATTGCATAATGAGGCCATTTGGTAAAACAGTATAACCATTTGCAGTATCAGATGAAGAACCTAATGTAAACGTATTTGTTGTTACATTAGCAGATGATACTGTAATAATAGAACTATTTACTTGTGTATTTACAGTACTATTGCCAATAGAAGTAGTATCTGAAACTGATAAGTTACCTGTAAAAGTATTTGTTGTTACATTAGCAGATGATACTGTAATAATAGAACTATTTACTTGTGTATTTACAGTACTATTACCAATAGAAGTAGTATCTGAAACTGATAAGTTACCTGTTAGAGTAATTGATGTACTAAATGATGCAGCATTTTCTTTTGCTAGAGCAAAACCACCTGCAGTTGAACCATCATGAACTACAACTGTATTTTTATCAGTATCTACAGTAAGTTCACCGATGGCACCTGTAATTGCTGCAGTATTGGCAGTATTTGCTCGTCTAAATTGAACTTGTGTTGCCATTTTTTATTCCTATATCCTCCTTAAAGTATCATTCAAATCAACTGTTTCATTATATAATTCCATATCATAAATGATATTAATATCATAGTTGACTTCGAAATCTATATCTGTTGTATTTATATTATCTTGTCTGAAGTGTTCTAAATTATCTTGTTCTAAATCAATACTTTCACCATATAATTCCATATCATAAATTAGATTAATTGAATCTTCTTTTTCCAAATCAACTGTTTGAATATCAATTCCAGGATGTGGTAACTGTGTTTGACAATCATATTCATAATCATAAGTATCATCATTTAAATCATGAGTTGGGAACAATAACTTATTTAGATATGTTCTCTTGTAATCATTCCAATCTATTGAAAATGGAAAATATGTAATTGTTTCTGGATAATCAACATTTGCATCAAATTGATATGGTGGAGCAGAATTATTTAGATCATATCCAAATGGGAATAGTTTGAATTCCTTATAAAATAACAATTCTTCTTCATAATCATGTATTGGGAAATAACCTTCATATAGATTATTTGCAACAGTTGTACTGGATGATGGAATAAATGATGTAGTAGAATCATAAACAAGATTACCAAAGTATATAAGACCTGCAGTATGAACTACATTCTTCAACATATCAGTATATTTATCTAATGTTACTGAAGAACGTACTTCATAAGAATAATTTTGCCAATAATATCCATCAAATATCTTTTTGATATCAGATGAGAAACCACCACGATCCAAATAGAATCCTCTACCTGTACCATGAGTATTCAGTACAGCAAGACTTGATGTAGAATTATTACCAGATGTCATTGTTACTGATTCACTGTTAACAAACCCGAAACCAGAATCAGTTACTTCAACGGATGTAATTGCTCCATTAGAAATATTTAAATCTTTATTGAATTTAGCATTTAATCCAAGATAATCTGATTTTGTATCAACATTAACTAATGTAACATTTGCAGTTGCACCACCATCAGAACCAACAATTTTTGTAGTAGTATTGCTTGTGATAATAAAATTATTTGAATCAAAAAGTTTTAATCTTTGAACAACAAGATGTGTGGCATTTGATGATTGTATTAAACCTCTAGCACCTGTTGATTCTTGTGTGACCAATTCACCAACATTGAAACTAGAAGTAGATCCTGTGTATATTAATGTTTCTAATTCATTTTCTCTATATGAATATGTTAATGGTTCAAAAACACGAATCACTGGAACTTGATTGTATCCTGTACCACGATTTATAGAAATCAAACTTTGAATCTTACCAATTTTAGTATTTTGATAAGATAAAGTATCTTGAATTGTTGCATATGATAAGTTAGCTGCAGTATTACCAGGAAATCCCCATGATAGTGTAATAAATGAATTTGAATCAGTAAATGAGAATGTTGAATCAACTTCCATATTAATTGAATTTGATACAGACTCAATTGATTTGGCTTCTGCAAAAGAACTATTTGGTTCAAATCGAACAATCATATTTTTTGTATATGTTGCAGAAGTACATGCAGTGGAAATATTAGAATTAACTGTTAACAAAGTATCATTTGCAATACTTGCAACTTTTCTTGTGATTATTCCTGTACCAACATCAATTCGAATAAAATCACCAATACTTAATTCAGAACTAAATGATGAACCGTTGCCTGTAACAAGTTTTGAACCTGATGTTGTAATCACTTCACCAGATAACGTATCTTCTAATTCTCCTGTAAAATCTGTTCCATTACCAATAACATCTGTTGACGTAGTATTTACAGAAACATTACCTGTTAGAAATGCTTGTTCTAATGGTAGATGGGTATAATCTTTAATAAAATCTGTATTTAAATCAATATATTCTTCATAGAGAAATGAATTTGATATTGCAAAATCAACACCAGAACCATTTGACATTGATATTATAGTTGCATTTGTTGATAATGTATTGCCATAAACATAGTTATTTGTTGTAGTAATAAATGTTCCATCAATATCTTTTACACCAACAACAACTTTAACTGAATAGACATTTGCAGTTGCACCAGAATCTCTACCTTCAATTTGAACATTATTTCTAAAAGCACCAAATGATGTATTTGTTCTTATTTCACCATTTGAACCTATTGGATTGAAGAGACCATTAAAAGTAGCATTAGCAAATTCGCCTCCAGTTGTAGCATTTAACTGGAATATTTCTTCACCATTAACAAAAGTACCAGAAACATTTTGAACAAAAAGGTTTACATTTGCAACTTCACCAACGACATTAGCAGTCGTAGATGTATCAAAATATCCATTTGAAAGATTATAACCTGCAGAAATCGTATTACTTGTTGTATAAAGGGCAGAAGAATCCATATTACCTGATAAAATGGATATACTCATTTCACCTGCAGTTGCATTAATAGGAGTAACTACAAGAATTCTAGCACTACCTTTTAAATCATTATTTGCATGATATGTAAAAACTTCATCACCATTCGCAAATGAACCTGTAGCAGCAATATAATTAATATTAGCTGAATTCTGATAAATATTTTCTCTAAAATTAAAATATTGATTAGCAGTAGCAGAAACTTCAACATTACTAAAAGTAAGTACTTTTTCTGATATGATTACTTCAGAATTTTCTGTATATGCATAACCACCATCAGATAATGAGAATTCTACAACACCAGCATTATTAGAAGTACTTACAACTCTTGCTCTACCTTGAATACCAAATTGTGATGTTAAATCTAGGACATCACCAATACTGAAATTTTCACCAATACCATTAACATCTATAGATAATTCATTAAGGGAACCTGTAATAAATGGTGCTTCTTCAATCGTTAAAATATCATCAAAACTATTAATTTTTTCGCCTGTTTCAAAATTACCATTAATTGCTGATATAAATGCAACATCTAATAATTTACTACCAACACTTCTTCTAATTAAGCTTTCACAGAATGCAGTAGCACCAGATTTAATACCTTTGATTTGTTTATTAACTAGATTTGCGGATTTATCATTTAGAGATAATTCTAGATATTGAGGAACATACCATTGTCCAGATGATGGTGAAAATAGATCTGATGATGGATAATATACATCTGCACCAACACCAAATGCAATTCTGAATAATAAATCAAGACTTCTTTCGGTTCCTTTTGATCGATATAAATCTAAGGAATTTTTTACGAGTGTTCTAGCTCCAGTAACAGTATCGAATTGAATATTTTTCAGATATTTTTCTTTAAAATATACAATAAATTCATCAAAGGTTTCATCAATATCTTTTACTTCAAAGAAATGTCTTGAATAATATAGTGGATTTGCTCTATCGATCACTTGGTCGATATTAGCATTTGCAGATGAAAATGATGGTAATTTATCAGATGTAAGTGTTAGAAAGGTATTGTTTGCAATAGAATCAATAGTAAAAATGATGTAATTGTTATCATCAACATTTGATTCTCTATAAATGGCAATTTGGTCTCCATTAGAAAATCGTTCTGTAAATTTTGTATTTGAGCCAATTACATTTGCAGAATTAAGTGTAACATTAACGGTTTGTTTTGTTGATTTAGTATAACGTTTTTTACTTGCAGTAACTGTTTCCATCCATTTGTAATATTCAGTTACAAATTGAATAAAAACAGGTCCTTCCTCACGATAAAACGCTGGAAATTGTGATTCGATAAGTCCCGAGATTTTCTTCTCGATGATATCCATATTACCTACGTACTTCTTCTAAATCTATTATGATTTCATCATCTTCTATTGTTAAAATACTATTCTGACTTGCAACAACATCTGGATCAACAGGTGTCACAAATAACTTAATTGATGAACCTTGAAATGAATCAACTACCAATCCATCAATTTCAATTTGTCCTGTATTATAATCTATTTTACCAACATTTTTAATTTTTTCATTGATAAATCCATCTGTTTTCATGATACGAACATTACCACTTCCATCATCTTCTAAAAGAACTTGTTCTGAATTGAAAATGAACAATGAAGAAACAAGAGCATGTACATCAGTTGCTCTATGTAAATCTTCTTTTTCTGGTATTGTATCAATAATTGGAACACCAAAATTAATTCTAAAGTTTTCTGATAAACCTAATCTTGGATTAATTTTTTTGTATATTCGTGTTCTTGTTACTGATGAAATGATTGATGCATCGGAATCATCTATTTCAGTTTCTAGTTTTGAATTTCTTAAAATGACATTAAAATCATTCAAGTATTCTTCGTTGAAATCAACAATAGCATTTTTAATAATTGATTTCAATGTTTCTCTTGATGCGGATGTAACATTAACATCATAACGAACTTTCGAACGTACAGATAGATAAGAAAATTCTGGATCAACAAAAACAGGTCTAATACCAAATGGAGATCTTCTATCAATGAAATTTCTATATTCTATTTTTTTAGATTCTGGAAATCCATCAACATTTGTGATATCAACAGCAATGAATACTTTACCAAATTGTGGTGGTGATAAATCTTCTCCACCATAAGCATGAACAGCATTAATTTCTGGGAACTGACCTTTTAATGCAATACTGTAATCTGATGCAGTAATCGCTCTTTCTTGTGTTTGAAAATGTCTAGGTGCCATATATCGAATTGATTCAATACTTTCTTCTTCTGCACCATCTCTAGAATTTTCTAGTGTATTTACTTCAGGTGTGAAATTTAATTCATCTGAACCTGTTGGATCAAAATCAACCGAAAATTCTCTAGCACCATTTGGTAATTCACCTGATGATGTTCTATATTCCATTACAATAGTAGAATTGATTTTTGGTCTACGTCCTAAGTTATTATCACCAAATAAAACTTCAAAATATCCTGTTTCAGTTGGTTGTAAAAAGAATACTTTACTTGTTTCATCTAAATCAAGTAGTGATGTTGATAATTTATATGCATCACTTACTTCATTACCATCTTCAAATACAGAAACAGTAAGACTTTCAGTATCAATATTTCTATTTGTTAATTTGAATCTTTGATTTTCAATACCTTGTCTATAAGTATAAGTATCTTGAATATATGTTCCTTCAAAAATATCAGTTTCAAAGGAATATGTAGTATTTGCAGATGATACTGTTATTGTTTCTGGTATAGTAAAGGTATAGGATTCATTTTTCACTAGTGTAGTAAGAGGTGAACCTTTTTGAATGATATATGGAGCAGATTCACCTGTTGCTTCAAATTCAATACGAACTTTTGCCTTTGATGAACGAGCAGAACGTGGTAAATAATTTAGTTCTTTTGCATGGGATAAAATAGAATTACGTAATTGTGCAGAATCTAAAAATGATTCTGATAAAAGCATGTTTAAATAAAATGCATTTTTGTATGAGTTATAAGAAAGCAAATCTAGAAGGATATTAATATTAGATCCTTCAAAATCATAATCTTTAAATTGATTTTGGTCTCTTAGATAGTTCTTAAAACTTCCTTTTAGAGAAGCAAAATCAAGATCTACTAGATTGATTGATGTATTCGCCATTTATTATCTAACTCTCTCGATAGCTAAATCGAATGAAAATGTTTGGTCTGGTATATTTATAATAGAAAAAATAATAGTTATATTTATAGAATTTTCATTGAAACTTTGATCAATAGTGATTCCTTGTTGTTGACCACGAATACGTATATCAATTGGAACACATCTAGGCTCATAATCACGAATTAATTCACCTAACTGTATTTTGACAGCTTCGAAATCATTTTGACTTAACAGATCAAACAACGAATCACGAACTCTTGAACCTTTATCTGCATCATAGAATCTTTCACCTTGTGATGTAAGAACAAGTGATTTAAGTGATTGTTTTACTGAATCTTCATTAGTGACACGACCAAGAAATCCTGTATAGGGATTCATATCAAAGTTCATGAGAAAATCTGCATAAACTTCAGTTTTCTTTGGTGTTAATGTAAATCTATCTGACCGTGCCATTTCTTTTCCTTATGGGTAACAAAATACAGATGCAGCACCATCTTCTGTTTTTGGATTATCATGTGGAGGAAACAATTTATTGTCGCTTCCAGCATTATCTGGTCCATCAACAATGACAGGAATCCCATTAATTGTTACAGAAGACCCTGTAGTATTAATAAGTGCCCCACCTCCATCAGTATTTGGATCACCTTTTACTGCCCATAATTTACCATCTACTGTTACTGTACTTTGTCCTCTAACAACAGTTTTTGCTCCACAAATTCTTGAATCACCATGTCTATGTGCTTGTTTCATTATGTAAAAGTCCCTCCTAGATTTCCTGTTCCATCTGGTGCACCTCTATATCCTGGTGAACCATCTCCATTTGGTTGCATTTTAATTGCAGAAGCTTGAACAAAAATTGTTCCATCAGAACCCAAAGACATATCACCTTTTGAACGAATATTCATTGAACCAGCATCTAAATTCATTTGTCCTTCTGCTTGAATTTTTACATTACCATTTACATTGATAATTGCACCACCACCAACAACATTAATAGTCATACCTTTACCTACAGTAGTATCACTACTACCTGCAATTTCTACATGTTGCCCACCAGCAACTTGAATTTTATTATGTCCTTTTACATGAACATCATTATTTTCATCAATTGATACTGTTACACTACCACCAATTGTTTGTTTCATACCACCTGCAGCTGCTTGTGTAAAAGAACCATCTGGTCCAATTTGAAAAACAGCACCACCAGGATGATGAATTTCATATTTTTGTTTTCCTTCTTCACTACCAACAACAATTTTCATACCACCACGATATTGTGTAACTTCATTTAAAGGATATGCAGAATCAGGATGTGAATTATGGTCCTTTTCGGTTCTACCATGATTAACTTCTTCTGGTTTTCTTGCCATTATACAATTTCCTCCACTATATAATTTCCACTAAGATATAATTGTTTCCATGCTTTATATTCATTGGTTTCTTGACCATTTACATCTAACGGTTCCTGTCCTGTTAATAATTTATATAGTCTTCTTAGTTCTTCTTCTAATTCATTCATTTCTTCATCATTAGGTTTATTATCAGCAGCTGTTTTTGAGATTGCACCAATTCCTGCAATTGCTCCTGCTAAATTACCTACTCCACCTACTGAAGTAAATACATTAGAAATACCACCACCACTTACAGATTTTTGTAAGTTTTGAGCCATCTTTAATGCTCCAGGAATTAATTCACCTTTTTGTCCAATAGTCTTTTCAATGAATTTTGGTGTATTTAAAACACTGCCTGCATTTGCAAGAAAATTACCTATTGATTCTGGTGTTTTTGCATCTTTAACAGATTTAAACCCCTTTTTACCAGATGGAAGATTAGCAAATTTAGCAATTTCTTTTAATGGATCTTTACCACGAAACTGGTTCACTGAGAATGGAATTTTACCTTCTAAGATTTCTAGAGCTTTTTTGACACCATTTAATTTATACGGAATTTCACCATTAAAAACCTGTGCTATGACAGGGTTTAAACCTCTTGGACCAGTCAATGGATTTACAACAGGAAAAAATGATGAATCTTTTGATGATGGATGTCTACCATCTTTTTCATTAGGTTCTTCTGTTGTGCCTTCACATGATACAACTTCCATATTACCATTATTATCAATATATTTTGCAGTAACAATTGAACCAACTACAAGAGAATGACCAGGAAAACTTCCAACTGTACCTAATCCTGCACTAGAAGCATCTTGTCTTACTTTTACCCATGGCAATTTATCATCAGTAATATTTGGTGTTTTTAATTGTTCTAATGTGCAAACTTTTATGCGACCATCTTGTTTTTTGGGATCTTTTTCACCATAACCAATATCAGTAACTACACATTTTACTTCATCCCCTTTAGTGAATTGATTTTGTCCTGCATTACTTGGATCGTGTCTAGCCATTATCTACCCCTGCCATAAAACGCAATATAAATCTGTTGTAGCATTTACTATCATTGTTTTTCTTTGTGGTCCTTCAGTAAATTTTACTTCATGTATTAATCTTGGTACAAATAAAGTTCTTGAAACAAGTCTAGGATTTTGTGTTCCAATAGGATATGTTACATAAATTCTATCTCCACAAGTTACATTTACACCAGATTGTCCTGGAACTGAAATCCAATATTTTTGACTATATGTTAATGCAGTTAGAAATGCCTCTTGTGATTGATTATATCCACCTGGTCCATTTTTTGTGACAGATGGTGATTGATTCCATCCATCTAAAACATTGAATAAATTTTGACCACCTAATGGACCTTTCATTGCTTCTGCTAACATTGCAGTGCCTCTATCACCAACTGTATTTTTAATCCATGATGTATTTAGAAACTTCTTTAAACCACTTGAACCTAGTCCACCAGATTTGAAACTAAATTTTCTATTTTTCAAATCAATAGATGATGATGTAGATGCCATTCCAGCAACAACACCAGAACTTTCTCCAGGTGGTGTTAATGGTCTCAAATGAATTATATTATTATAACCATACAAAGTATCACCAATATTTGCACCTTGTATTGGTTTGTGTACAAATGAATCTCCTACAGGACCTCTTTCTAAAGACTCTTGTAAAGGTCCCATTACATATCCAGGTTTATTTCTAAAATATATTGGTGCACATGTTTTATATGAAGAATATACTACTCTATCAAGAATATCATGAACTGCTTTTACAGGTTTTTTATTTATGGTTTGATGTGGTGTTCTATCTTGTCCAATTAATCCTGTAGATGGAATTCTAATATCCAATCCCCCATTTGATTGAACATATTGATTATGTATTTTTCTTGCAGCACTTGTACCTGTTTCATTTTTAAAGTTTTGTGTTACTACATTATGTTTATCATTGTAATATTCTTGACCAATTAATTGAATAGTATGTTCCATTCTAGCATCTGCACCACCTGATAATGGTCTTGATTCATATGAATAAATTCTAAATCGTTCTTGATATCGTTTTGTAGTACCACCATCAGAACGTGGACAAGAAAAATCTATGAATACTTCAACTGTAGGTGCAATCATTAATTCACCTGTATTCATGGATGTTTCTATCACTAATTGACCAGTGAAATATGTTTTACAAATATCTTCATAAATTCTGAATTCTTTCACATGAAACATATTTGAATTACCTACAACGTAATTCAATCCTGCTATTTCACATCTTCGTAATTCAGCTTTTGTTGGTTGAATTATACCCATTTATGTTTGATCTGAATCCTCTGCTAAACGTGTTGCAAAATTATCAGCTGCAATAGATGCAACACCATCACCAATTAATTTAATAGTTTTATTGTTTTCATTTTTACCTAATTCATATTCATAATAAGTTATTGCATCATAGAATATTTCTTGATCTAGTGGAATATTTTCAAACATTGTTGTAACTGAATTTGCTTGAGCATTTGCAAAACTTGTTTCACCAACTATATCACGAATAAGTGATGTATTTGCAATTGTATTACCACTTACATTTTTAATTCTCATAGTAGTAGTATTAGCAAAGATTACTTCACCTGTTGCTGCAGTAGCATCTTGACCAGATGTTTTGATATCAATAATTTCTCCAGATATGAATGCATTTGAACTAGAATTTGCAATTGTATATTGTAAAATTCTATTAGTATTAGTTATTTTATCTTGTTGTTTTCTTTTATATGAAACAATTTTCTTTGATATTGGAGACCATACAGGTGCATAGAAATCTTTATGTGTATTTGCAAGTGTATTATTATAAAATGATGGTGTTAATTCATTATCATCATCTGCCCAATTATTTTGGTAATGAATAATTTTCTTTTGTGAATTTTCTATTGAACCATATTTGTACTTAATTAATTGTTCAAATTGGTCATCATTGATATACCAATCATAATATGGATCTATGATTTGATTTGAGTGATAAATCATCCAATCAAGTTCTGAATCTTCATAGTAGTATTCTGACACATGATCAGATCTAAGATGATCTGTAATTTCATATGGATAGAATATGTATGGTGATTCTCTAGGATTTTCTACAATTTTAACACGTCTAGTTAAATTACGACAAGTTGTATTTGCGTAAGTAATAATTGGAAATTTTTCAAAATATTTTTCTGCCATTATTCAACTAGACCCGATTCTTCTTCTGATACTGTGTGTTTGATTTATATTTCATCTGGTGTTCCATCAGGATTAATATCCGTTGTATAGAAATTGAATACATCTAACGGATCTGATTGTGGCAATCCTTCTTCATCAGTCTTATAGTCAGACCTATTTCCAGTATCATCTAACCAATATTCTAATTCTAAAAATTGTAAAGTAATAACCACTGATTCTGGTGGAGCATTAGATGGATTTCCTTGTTGTCTATAAAATCCTGGTGCCTGATTACCACCAGTATAATCGACATTAATTCTTTCAAGTACACATGGTTTGAATTTATATAAAAACTTACTATTTGGTGAAAATGCAATAAGAAAAATATCAGGAAATTCAAATAAAAGACCACCTGCAGCTCTTTTTGGTGTCATTGCTCTTCTTAATAAATATGCAATTTTCTGTATTGCTTTTGCTTCATTAAAATCTTTAGGTGCCATTTTGAATGTTAAATTATGTCTTCTGAATTGAGGGACAGATAGTGTAACTGATTTAAATGTATTGATAGCTAAACCTGAAGCTGCTAATCCTCTTCCTACTACTCCACCAATTTCAGCAGCTGTTCCTCTTTGCATTCCATAATTGAAATTTTGATCATACATAACATCAAATTGGTCCTGTAATCCACGAATAGGCAATGGGATTTTTATAATATTTTTTGTCTTTATTCCTTTTGATAAACGTGGATTTTTAAAAAACTCTATGATATTTGAATATATTTTGTCTGCAGTATCAGAAATTTTTCCTAAAAGGTCTGTCAGTCCACCTATTTCACCTAAATTACTAAGGTCCAAATTACCAGGGTCCATTTGATAAATTGTAGTATGATATTTAGGAAAATCTCTTTGTGGATATTGTAGTATTGCAATAGATTTGCTATTTTTTTTAGATTCAATTTTAGCAGATGGTTTACTATTCCTAGCACTAAAAGAAGTAGTATCATCCAAATATTGAATAGGATCTGTTCTTGATCTTCCAATGTAACCAGATGGTTCATTTACGTTGCTGACCATTTAATTTCCTTAAAAATTTCTTTATTACTATTTATATAAATAATACCATGAAAACTTATAAAGGATACTTTAAACCTAAAAATCCGAATAAATACATTGGAGACCATGAGAATATTATTTATCGTTCTCGATGGGAATCCAAATTCATGCTATATCTGGATAATCATCCCGATGTTTTAAAATGGTGTTCAGAAGAATTCTTTATACCCTATTTATCACCAAAGGATAATAAAGTACATAGATATTTTCCTGATTTTCTTGTAAAAAAACAAAAAGATGGAGTCATTGAAACACTTGTAATTGAAATAAAACCAAAGGCACAAACAATGCCACCAAAAATGAATGGAAAACAAACTAAACGTATGATAACAGAAGCAATGACATATGCAGTAAATGAAGCTAAATGGAAAGCAGCTAAAGAATTTTGTGCAGATAGAAAATATAAATTTATTATCCTAACAGAACACGAATTAGGTATCAAATTCTAATGGCAAATATTTTCGATAAAATACGTGAACAATTTAATACTACAGACCTAAAAGCAAAAGCTAAAGGGTCAATTAAATCTTTTGCTCAAATGGTAAAAAGTCTTACTGGTAAAAGAGTCGCTGGAAATGAATTCTTTAGAGATAGAGAAAGACTTATTAATAGAATATCACCAATTCATATAGGTAAAATGGTAACATTCTATTATGATCCAAAACTTAAAGCAACATTACCATATTATGATAGATTCCCACTCGTTATACCAATTGAAATTTATGATAATGGATTTCTTGGTCTTAATCTACACTACTTACCACCAAGATTACGATTTATCCTTATGGAAACACTTTATGAAAGAGTATATAAAGTAGAAAACTCAAATGAAATTAATGAAAAACGACGCACACAAATTAGTTATAATATATTAAAACGTATTTCGAGTACTCGATATTATGCTCCATGTGTTAAGAGATACTTGAACAGTCATCTTGTTTCTAGAATATATAAATTACGTAATGAAGATTGGGAAATGGCATTATATTTACCAACAGAACGATTTGAGAAGGCATCAAAACAACAGATTTGGAGAGAATCCAGACAAAAAATGAGGAGATTTTAATTGGCTTTCACCATCGATGGTCCAGGTAGTATTAAAGGCCAAATCAATAAAAGAAATGGTGTATTAAGAACCAATCGTTTTCTTTTCAGAACAACAACACCACCTGTTTTGTTGAATAATTACACTAATGGTTTTTCAAATAGTGTGGAATATTATTGTCAATCAATAAATTTTCCTGGATATCAAATTGCAATGGGTGACGTGAGAAGATGGACATATGGACCTAATGAAAAACGTCCATTTGGTCCTAATTTTCAACAATTACAAATGAATTTTATATCAGATGGTAATAATGATATGTGGAAATTTTTTACAGAATGGATGTCATTTATAATACCACACCAAAGAAATGCAATTAATGGAAGTGGTGGTATGATTCAATCAACTGCAAGTTATCCTGGATTGTTTCCATATGAATTAAGTTATAAAAGTGAGTATGCTGTAGATGTAGAATTACATATTTTTGATGAGAGAGGAATTAGAAGACAAAAAATTATTTGTTACGAAGCTTTTCCATCTAATATTCTTGATGTTCCTTTGAATTGGGGTGATACTAATTCCACTTTAAATTTTACAGTAACATTAGAATATCTAGATTGGGATTATGAATTAAGAGATACCAACCCAAGTTTTACACAATAGGAGAACTATAATATGGCTTTACCAAAAATCCAACATCCTACCTTTGAGTTGACTATTCCATCAACCAAAAAGAAATCAAAATTTCGAGCAATGCTTGTCAAAGAAGAAAAAATTCTTTTAATGGCAAAACAAGCAGAAGATAGAGCAGACCAATTAAATTCTGTTGTACAAGTAATTAATAATTGTGCAATGGATGGTGATTTTAAAGTTGAAGAATTAGCAATGTTTGACCTTGAATATATTTTTCTTAAAATTAGGGCAAACTCTGTTTCCAATATTGCAAAACTTGCATTTCGAGATAATGATGATGAAAAAACATATAATTTTGAAATCGATTTGAATAAAATTGAAGTGCAATTTGATAAAGATGTGAATACTTCAATTGAAATTTCCAATGGTATTATTTTACAAATGAAATATCCTAATGTGTCAATGTATCTTGATAAGAATTTATATTCAATGGATGATGATAAAGTATTTGATTATATGTTACGTGCATGTATGGATAAGATTATTGAGGGTGATAGTATTCATATATGTAAAGATGCAAACAAGGATGAACTAGAAGAATTCATTGATTCCATTCCATCTAAGGCATTTGATGATATTCAAGATTTTTTAAGTAATATGCCATCGATGTATCATAGTGAGAAGTATAAAAATGCAAATGGTGATGAGAGAACAATTGAATTCAGGACACTAGAGGATTTTTTTATGTTGTAATGAGTCATGGTTCGCTGGAAAACTATTATAAATCAGCGTTTACTTTGACTCATATTCATAAGATGTTTAGTTTAACAGAATATGAAAATATGATTCCGTTTGAGAAAGATTTGTATGTAAGTTTATTAACTGAACATATTGAAGTGCAAAAAGAGGAAATGTTGCAGGAACAAGCAAAACAAGAAGCATTATCAAGAAGAAGATTTTAAATGGCTAGAAAACCAA
>Ga0075474_10000109_pt1 | contig 26217 bp, 48 predicted proteins | sample DEB08_DNA_2_FD_71485 | JGI IMG/M metagenome (GOLD analysis project Ga0075474, IMG submission 71485) | Aqueous microbial communities from the Delaware River and Bay under freshwater to marine salinity gradient to study organic matter... | ecosystem: Environmental > Aquatic > Marine > Coastal ...
CAACGGACACAAACATCACTGGTTATAAGGCTTTCGTCTAATTTCTCCATACTATAACTTTCCCTTCTGGCAGAGAAGAGTATAATGATCGACCAATTTGATGTCAACGCTTAACATAAAAATTTTCCTCAATTTATCAGTTAATGCTATATAATATAGTAAAACGTGTTTAAAGACAACGTTGACTAAAAATATAAAATGAGGGATAATGCCAAAATGATTCGAGCAATTATGATTTGCGATTACAACAATCCTGTGTCCGTTGCATATTCTAAGATTGCAATGGCCACCTGGAAGGACGTTAAGAACGTTGAAGTTGAAAGATGGCAATGTTATACACCAGCGACTATTGATACCGCTCCATTTAAAATAAACTGGGGCAAGTATAGCAGTGCAGGAAAGTATATTAGAAACAAACATGAGATAACGCCAACGGAGAAGGCATGTCTTACATCAATGTTTCATTGGTGGAAGCATACTGCCGATACAGGCGAGAGAGTTATCATATTAGAACACGATGCTTATGTACGTGATCCAAAAGAACTGAGTAACCTGGTAAAAATTATGCCAGAGTTTGATCTCTGGAATCCAGGAATTGCAATGGAGTGTGCTTCGCTATCTCCTTACTTTGCAAAGTACTGTATGAAGAAGTGGTTAAAAATAGAAGAACAAATTGACGCTGGTCCTATGGCAGAATTGTGGACTTCTATAGAAGAATGGATAAAAGTCGTTGCCATGTACGGAAATAAATTGGAGAATCAGATCTGTGCTGATTTAGGAGTGCCTGCAAGAAACAAGATTATGTGGCCTACTATCTTCAGTAACAACACGATAGGTATTGGCAATGTAATAATGGATGTGTTAAAAGGTAAAGTGGATATGCGTACTGCGCCTGTAACACAAGTATATTGTCCAGGGAAGAACACGCTCGTTCACCATTCAAAGCTAGGTGGCATTGGATATGGCGACAACACATACAGACAGATGGAGATAATTGATGACCTCAAAGCAGAAGCAAAAAAAGTTGGATAATCTTGCAAAAGCAAGAGAAGCAAAAGCTAAAAAGAATCCACCAGCGTATAGTCAGTTTGCAAAAGAAGTAGTTGCATTGCCTGACGACCATGAGTTTAGTTTAAAGAATGTTCGTGAATGGATCAAAGAAGCTAAGACTCATAAAGCAGCTGAACATAGAAACCACCTTGCTGGTAACTCTGGTGCGCTTGCAAGAAAAGAAATGTGGGCAGGTTACATTAATCAATTAGAATCATATTTAAGGTCTGGTGCATACGTCAGTGCATTTGCTGGCGGAGATATGAGTAAAAGGGTTAAACGGTATTGTGTGTCTATGGCATATTATCCAGACGGCCGACCTAAAAGAGAGATTGGCGTTTGGTACAAAGACTACATGCAAGTGTGGACTCCAGAGCTTGAGAATCAAGAAAGACAAGCGTATGGTTTGGAGCCATTAGAGTTTAATGAGAAGGGTTATCTTGTCGTCGATCGTCCAGCTGTATCTAAAGAGACTCCTAAAAAGCGTAAGAAGCGAGAAATGACTCCAGAACAAAAACAGGCATTAGTGGAAAGATTAAGAAAAGCTAGAGAAGCAAAAGCTGCCAAGAAAAACTCATAAATAGCAATATGGCAACAATTATTCCATTCCCTAAAAGTAACACTCACCCTGAGTTTGTTAAAAACGAACAAGAAAGAATCGAGAACATCAAAAAGTATCAAATGGAGCTGGCTCTTAATACTAGCATTCAAATGACTTATATGATTCTCGAAGAAGTTCTTGCACGTGGTATCGAGCTCAACGAAAATGATGGATCACTGGACCAACACTTGCTCATGGTATCTGAGTCTGTAAAGTCTTTAATGTTAAAGGCGTGTGATATTAGACACCCGCTACAAAAAATTACTGAGCAGATAGTCAATAAAGAAGAAGGACAAATGTTTGGTCAAAGGTGGCGTGAAGAGGTGTTTGGAAGTGATTCTGATTGACAAATTTTTATCTCGCAATCAAACAGTAGAAGTAATAGAAGATTTTTATAGAGTCAAATTACCTACATATGAAGAACCTAACAACTCAGAAGGTATAAGCGACCTACCGTTTCAAACATCGATCAAAGATCAAATAGAAACAAAAATTAAAAAGATAGAGACGCGTCCGTTCAAATACCATAACAGCTTTACGCGAAGATACTTAGGTATTGGTAGCAAGTTAGACCCACATACAGACGTTGGATTAAGAGACTTAACTGTCAGCATCTGTTTGTATGATAATATTGAATGGCCTTTAAAAATACAAAATGGTGGATCCCCTTTAGAAGTAACACTGCAACCTGGCCAAGGTGTTTTCTTTGACGCAAAGAAGTTTGTTCATTGGCGTGATATTAACACAACAGAAAAAGATGCAATGTATTTGTTTTACCATTGGACGTTGACCGAAGACGTCAAATAAAGTATAATGTAGTTTTGATTTAGGATATTATTATGATATTAGTTGACCTCAACCAGGTTATGATTAGTAATCTGATGGCACAAATACACGGCCGAGGTGACGTAGAAGTAGAAGAAAACTTACTTCGACACATGGTGCTTAATGCACTACGAGCTGCCCGTGTAAAGTTTAAAGAAGAGTATGGTGAGTTAGTTATCTGTTGTGATGATACTAATAACTGGCGAAAGAAAATCTTCCCATACTACAAAGCTCACCGTAAAAAGAATAGAGATGAGTCTGATTATGATTGGCCTCATATATTCAATTGCCTTAATAACATAAGGGATGAGCTCAAAGAATTTTTCCCGTACAAAGTATTACAAGTAGACACTGCTGAAGCTGATGATATCATTGGTGTGCTTTGTCATGAGTTTGGAGTTCAGTTAGGTTCTGGAGCAGAAAAGATTCTTATCTTATCTGGCGACAAGGACTTTATTCAACTTCAACAATTTGTTAATGTCGATCAGTATGATCCAATTAGAAAGAGAAAGATTGCTCATAAGGATCCCTCTCTTTATATGATTGAGCATATTGTTAAGGGAGATAGAGGCGATGGAATTCCTAATGCCTTATCTGACGACGACGTTTTTGTAACAGGCAAAAGACAAAAGCCTGTTAGACAAACGACCCTAAATAAGATTGTCGATGTAGTTTCATCGGTCCCTACGTTTGGTACGATAGATGATTCGTACGAATGGAGAGAAGGGTTTCATAGAAACTGGAAATTAATCGACCTGAAGCACACGCCCGATCATATTAAAAGTGAAGTGCATGTGCAATGGAATAAACCTGACAAAGATAGAAAACATTTGTTTAACTACTTTGTTCAAAAAAAGCTAAATAATTTAGTAGAAAATATAAGTGAGTTTTAATATGTTAAAAGGATTAGGCGAAATAATTAATGAAGTCAAAAAGGCCAAGTCTGTTGGCGAAAAGATTCGAATCTTGCAAAGAGAGGACAACAAAGAGCTGAGAGGCCTCTTTGAGTTAACTTACGACAACAGATTGACTTGGGCACTTCCTGAAGGTAACCCTCCATACAAACCATTGGACAAGTCTATGGACGCACAGGGTAATCTATATCAAGATATGAGACGTATGTACATTTTCTTAAAGCATCCAAAATCAGCAAACGTTGCTCAAGCAAAAAGAGAGCAGTTGTTTATTAGTATGCTTGAAGAAGTTGATCCAGATGACGCTGCTTTACTACTTGAAGCAAAGAGTAGAAAGATTAAAGGCGTTTCTAAGAATATCGTTAAACAAGCATACCCAGAGTTTTTAGACGACCCAGCGAATCAAGACTAATGCCACTATACACTTTCAAGGACGCCGAGACGGGTGAGACCTTTGATATGATGATGAAGATAGCTGAGAGAGAAACTTTTTTAGAAAAGAATCCTCAGCTTGAAACTGTCATAGGTGCTCCTATGATTGTATCTGGTGTTATGGGTCAGAGAAAAGTCGATGAAGGCTTTAACGAAGTACTACAAAAGATTGGTGAACAAAATCCTAACACTCCTTTTGGAAGAGAGGTAGGAGCTAAAGCTACCACAGCTAAGCAAGGAAAAGTTAATCAAGTTGTAGAGAAGTGGCAAAAGAAATTTCAGAAAGATATGAACAGTGGAACATAGACTAACTAAAAAGCAGCGTAGAATGTTACGCCAACAAGACGTCTTAGAAAAAGACAACACTATAAACACTTCAAACTTTAAAGTTGACTTCAAACCAAAAACAAATACTCAGTATGCAGCTTGCCGAGCATGGGACGATGGTCATCATCTGCTAATGCATGGTTATGCTGGTACTGGTAAAACGTATGTTGGAATGGCACTAGCTTTAGAAGAGGTGCTCAAAAACCACTACAAAAAATTAGTAGTAGTAAGAAGTGCAGTGCCTACAAGGGATATTGGTTTCTTGCCTGGCACAGCCAAACAGAAAATGGAAGTTTATGAACAGCCTTACAAACAAATTGCATCTTCATTATTTCATAGGGGAGATGCTTATGAAATCCTTAGTAACAAATTTATGCTTGAGTTTGTCCCGACATCATTTGTTCGTGGAACCACTCTTGATAATTGTATTGTACTTGTCGACGAGATAAACAATATGACCTTTCATGAGATTGACAGTGTCATTACAAGATTAGGAGATAATACTAGATGTATCTTGTGTGGTGATTATAGACAAAGCGATCTAGCTAACACAAGAGAACTTTCTGGCATCTCTCAATTTATGAGCGTCATCAATAACATGAACAGTTTTGTTAAGATGGAATTTAAAACAGGCGACATTGTAAGAAGTCCTTTAGTTAAAGAGTACATTATTACAAAAGCTACCATGGGAATCGTATAGATGTTTGATTTACAGCTCTCAGACCTTCAGAGACTGCCTAGACGGAACGTTAACGGCAAAAGAGTATATGAGACACCAGACGGCTCTCACTACCCTTCTATCACGACTATAACGTCTCAGATGAACGCTAAAGCAATAAGCGAGTGGAGAGCTAGAGTTGGTAGTACTGCAGCAAATAAAATAACAGCACAGGCATCAGCAAGAGGAACTAGCGTACATAAGTTATGTGAAGATTATATTCTTGGAGAGTTAACTGAAGAAAAGGTAATGCCTTCTAACAAAGAAATGTTCCTCACTATAAAGAAACATTTGGACGAACACGTAACAGTTGTTAGATCAGTAGAAGGATTTCTTTATAGTGATTTTCTAAGAGCAGCTGGCCAAGTAGACTTAGTCGCTGAATACAATGGTGTGCTTTCTATCATAGACTTCAAAACAGCTAAAAAGAAAAAGAAAGAAGAGTGGATCCAGAATTATTTTGTTCAGGAGTCTGCTTACAGTTTTATGTTTGAAGAGAGAACCGGGTTTCAGGTTCCTCAGTTAGTTACAATCATTGGGGTCGATGGAGAGGTAGAGCCCCAAGTGTTCATTAAGAACACTAAGGAGCGTAACCAATACTTACTTCAGTTTCTTACTCTGCGCGAGAGTTTTGGAGAAGCTGAGTAAGATTTTTATTTTCAGATTTTAGTTCTAAAATCTCTTTTCTCAATTCTTCATTTTTAATTAGAGCACCATACTTTGCTTTCTCTAATTCTGCTATCTGAAGTTTTAAATGATTTTCTATAGAGATAGATTTATTAGCTATCTGTTCCCTCTGAGACATCAGTTGTTTCCTTACTGTTGATGATATTGTTTAACAAAACAGCCCACTGCTTTGCTCTCACTTCCCAATTGTAAAAACCATTAATATATGCTTTCTGCATATTGAGTCTTTCATCCATTACTGGATCAGTGACTAGTTGTAAAGCGTCTCCTAGAGTTAGAGCACATCTAGTGGCATGCTCGTTCATATCTTCAGTGTAGTCGTACTGAAGAGTCCAATTAGCTGTCGTTTCTGGTAATGCAGCTAAACTACTATGAACACAAATACAACCTGCGCTCATAGCTTCTAACATAGCAATACAGCTTGTCTCTGGCCATACGCTAGGTAGACAGAAGATGTGTGCCTTCTGTAACGCTTTATGAATTTCTTTATTTTCAACATGACCGTGATATGTCATGTTAGGATGTTTCTTTATTTTTTTGAATAGCTCTTCAAAAGGCTTGTCTCGTTCTTTCCATCCATAGATTCCAAACGAACTATAAACATCTAAGTGCCAGTTGATGTGCGAGAAGTGTTGTTCCACCCATTCCATAATAGGATACAAAAGCTCTAATCCTCTATGCGGGGTAGTATGATAAATCAAATTAACACATTCTTTAGGATCTGGTTTAGTGTGCTCAGCAATAGGTTCAATTGCATTTTGAAGCACGACCATCTTACTTGGAGGGACTCCTAGAAAGTCTACTATTTGTTGTTTCTGCCAATGCGACACACAAACAATCTTTTCAAACTTTTCCCATCCGCCATCTTTTAGATGACTCATTTCTGGATCCTGTGCTAGATCGTGAACCCAATAGATCGGAATCTTGCCTTTAACGGTTCCTCTAAATCTACTAGGAATAATCTGAAACTTGTCCAGTACCGCAGGATCAATTTTTTTATTAAGGGCGTACTTCATAAGTTCAGTGCCGCCCATTGCGTTTCTGTCTAACTCATTAGACTCAACCTGAGGGTTTGACGCCTCAGGATCGCCTATCACATTTAATTTCATAATGATTCATTCAATTCCAAAAAAGTTTTTAGTTGGTCATATCCGCCGATCAATTGATCGTCTCTATAAATCTGCGGCATAGTTCTTGCTGCAGGGTTCTTCTCTCTGAGTTCAGTGAACCAGTCAATGTTCTCAGAAATGTTTTTCACCTCTACATTATCTTCGTCTTTTAAAGCAAACTTTGCTTTGTCACAATAAGGACAATGGTCCTTTGAATAAATTAACCAATTAGCCATATTATTTTAAGTTAGTCTTCCCGCCACCAGACTTAGGTCTTCCGCCACCTGCTTTTTTCTTAGGTGCAGGCTTAGGTTTAGGTGCTGGTACTTTAACATTATCTTTTTTATTGTCTTGCCAAATGTGATATCCAATGAAACCAACAAATGCAACAATGATCAAAATTCCTAAAGCGCTTTCCATATTTCTCTCCTTTATTATCCGAGTAGGATCTCTCCTATTGCTTTTAATATAGGTGCGTACTCTATACCTGCTCCAAATAGATTTAGGATAAAGATAACACCGTTTATGATTACTATTTTAATACCTAAAAGAATCAATATTACATATGGTATTGTTTTTAATAGACCATTCTTTTTGTAGAACTTTATTATAGGCCAGTCCCATTTGCCGTCTTTAATAAACACTAAATTACTACTTCTGTAGTATCCCATTCATCATCCTTGTATTGAGGATGGAATGTGTCCATTCTGCTTTCACCTTCTTTACTAAACTCTTCTACAAATTGTTTGTATAGAACCGGAACGCCAATGTTATATTTTTGTCTTACTTCTTGTATATCCATTTCTAATAGATCCATTGGACCTAAATGAAACAAGCTCTTATCTACTTTCTTAGAAAGTTCTATACACTCTTTTCTTACTTTCCAAGGTAGGTTTGATTTTGTTTTTCTTGCAACTTTCCACGTACCAAAGAACGATACTAGCTTTGGTGGCTTAAATGCAGAAAGATAACTTGTGACTTCTTGGATCATTGCTTCGCCCATTGTTGCAGTGTCATATCTAAACAACACGTGCCAGAAGTCATGTACTAATAGAAGATGCCTTGAAAGATTAACTCTTACTTCTTGATCAAATCTTTCTGGATTAGCTTCTTCGTGTTTAAATCTTTGATTGTATAAATCTTCTATACCCCAATTCTTAACAAGGTTATAGTAGTGGGCACCTACCGTGTTAGGTGCCAAATTTTTCAAATAGTCGAAATTCATCAAAGTCGGAACGGTAACAGCATCAACATACTCTTCAGCAAATTGACCTCTAGCCCAAAGAATATCTCTACCCTTTTTGGTCTTTCTGTTAGCCATGGCCATCATTGGCCCAAATGGAATATTCATCTCACGGTACATATTAACAATATGATCAAGACGATGTTGTCCATTCATATCCGGGTTATCATAATTTCCAAATCCTTTAGTGTCAGTTGACATAAGGTATCTTGTTGTTTTAAAAATCTTTGATAAATTCCACATAAATGATTATAAGTCCTTCCAGCCTTCTGATTTAACGAACGTGAAAATACCGTAACCTAATGCTAGCCATGCTAACCAGTCTACAATACCTCCAAGAAGTATCCAGCATAAAGATAGAGCTATAATAATGCCTCCATCCCATGAAGTACGCTCAGCCCATCGAGCTAAGATCCAGTCTTTTGCGATATTAATAATATCCATAAAGTCTCCTTTTATTATTCCCAAGGAAAGACTATCCAGTCGTTTTCCTTTTCTTTATTTATCACCTCTCCAGAATACAGTGATGTAAATTTTGAGCTGTCTTTAGTGAACAATGATGCAAATCTAGGCCGTGCAATTAGTTTTCTATAACATTGATCTAACACTTCTGAAAAAGTAGACCCACTATCGTTGATGTCGTCTACGATAATAATATTAGAGAAATCTGAAAGCTCCTTCCAGTTAAATTTAGATGTGGACGCCATGCCATCTCGTAATGAGATGTTAAGACAAAACAATGGGACGTTAAACATATGTGATAGCATAACTGCTGGAACTAACCCTCCACGGGTTAGTCCAACAATTGCATCTGGTTCGTTTTGTCCTACCTGGGCAGCTATATGCTGTACAAGTTCAGTACACTCGTCCCAAGTGACTACTCGTCTTACAGGTTCTCTTTGACCCATTTTAGTACCGCTTCAGGCTTTGATGCTTCATAAGGATCACCTTCGACATCATTACCAAATCCTTCTTCTGGAAAACTTGCAAGTACTGTATTAGTATCACCGTCAACGACAAGAGCATATCTCCAACTTCTAATACCAAAGTTTAGATTACGCTTTTGTACATTAGCACCAATTTGTGTTGCAAAGTCTGCATTACCATCAGGCAACGATCTAACATTAGTAACACCTTGAGCATCAAACCATGAGTTCATAACAAACGGATCGTTCACAGAGGTGCAATAGATATTAGTAATACCTGCATCTACAAATTTACTGAACAGCATTTCATAACCTGGCAGCTGCTGTGAACTGCATGTGGGGGTAAAAGCTCCTGGAAGTCCAAAGATAACAACTTTCTTACCTTTGATCTCTTTTTGTAAATCAATAGTTACAAATTCACCAGCAACTCTATCCTTGTAACGAAAAAGAGGGAGGGGTTCTCCCACAGAAATAAAAGCCATTACTCTGCGCCCTCCTCAGGTCGTTCAGGTGTTTCCACTTCCCTTAGTCCAACTAGTTGAGCAATAATGGTTCCTAGAAGAGGATCCTGTTCTTTGTTCAACCAATTTTTAAGGTAGTCTAACTCAAGCTCTTCAAACTGATTGTTGTTTGATAGAACTCTAATGAGTCCATCAATAGCTCCTGCTAGTTGGAAGACAACTTTGTCGACATTTTTAAACTGACTATCAGCCATAATATTCTCCTAATAAAGTTTCGTGTATTATACGATTAAATAATTTTAAGGTCAACGAGCTTCTTGTATAGACGCTCTTGCTCACGGTACGCTTCTTTTTCACATGGCTGTTTGCTATATGAGAGTTTAGATACATCTTTAGATTTCCACTTATATCCATCTAAAGACATCTCGCCTCGAAGATATTGTTTTACATGACACCACTCATGTAACAACGTTTTTATAAAATCACGTTTATTTTGATTAACAAGATCAATAGTAGCCCATTTAATCTTGCCATTGTCAGTTGGGATGATGTCCATTGAGGCATATCCAACAGCCCAATCATCCATCAACTTTCGAGACAGATGTTGTTTAATAGTTACGACGGCTTTAAATCGACTGAGCTTATATTCATCAATAACAAACGCACTAATCTTATCAATCAGCTGTTCACGTGACTTAGATAGTTTCCCACCGCGAACGCCGGTGACGATAGTTGCAACCATATTACTTCCTCTTGTTAATGATTTGTAGGTATATGTCTTCCCAATCACGAGCTACAAAGTAGTCGTGTTCAAGATTCATATTGTAGCCATGTTCCATCAAAATGGGTTCAAAGTCAACAGCATCTCCTGCATCGCAGTTCTCTAGTTTGTCTTCTACCCATAGACAGCCTCGATACTTCTTGGCTAGTTTGTATAGAGCTTCATCTTTATCAGCTCCTGTATCGAGATAGACAAACTCTTCAAACACATCACCAAATATCTTTTTAAGATTCCTAGTTCTTAGTTCTTGAGCTGCCTTATCATTAGACAGTGAGGTACACACAACAAATCGATAACCGTAGTTATTGTAAAGGAGTCGAACGATTTCTTGCGCGTCCCTCAATGGTGGTAAGAAACCAATAGCGGCAGACTGATTGAACAGCCTTACCCATTTCTTACCTTCTGTCTTGCTGAGACCAAATTGCTCAGCTGCGTTGTAAATGAACTGGTGTCCTTTTACTTTACTAAACCCTTGATGTTCCATCCAGATTTGAAAAGCGTCTTCCCAATTTAGAAGAACGCCATCAACATCTGTTACTATAATTTTCTTAACTGGCATTATATCTTACCTCTATAACCTAATACATCTCTCATGATTGCTACTGGAGTCATATTATCGATTCTTGACATTTGAACATACTGTTCTACAGTGCAATTCTTAACGAGGAAGTTGATCCATGCTTTGTATGGCTTGTAGCCATATTTGAATCGAGCAATAAACTCTGGTTTTGGTTTGCCGATCCATGATGGGTGACAATCAGGATGAACAGAATCCATGGTTCTTGACAACCCATGATCGCCTCTGTACATTAAATACATGCCATCCCAAATAAAATCTTCTTTTTTAAACTTTGTATTCATAATTTACTCCTTACTTCAAATTATGTACCCATTATAGTAAATTATTGATTTGAAGTCAACAGGTTTGAGTAAATTATTTTTTCCTGGTAAATCAGGCAGTTATCTCCATATAACTTCCTTAAATTGCTCTTTTGGAAGCCCCCAATACGCCTGTTTCCAGTCAGATTGCGCGAAAAAATCAAGATTTTTCCACTCTTCTTTACGTGATAACATCTGATTTGCGTGAAAATCCCAGTCAACATCCTTAATTCTCGCCTCAACATACTCTTTCATTAAGTAAACTTCATGTATTTTAAAGCTATCCCACTCAAAATGAAGCAATTCGAACACATTTTCTTGTAAATCCGCGTAATCTATACTAATATCTACGCCCCACTTCGGTCTCATAGCGGCTAACTTGTTGAAAATTGGTTGTTTTTGCGCTAAAAATTGTATTTGATCTAGTGCTTCGCCGGCAAATCCGCGTCTCATATACAAATCACAGTGGTTTAGGTGTGGTCCTTCGTTGCTAATCTCTGTTTCCTCCATCCATGGCAGCTTATTTGTATACTTTATACGGTGGGGTTGTGGCTGATACCCACTCCACATTGCATAACACTGTTCAACAACAGTCATATCATACCCATTTTGATCAAATAATGCAATATCATCTCTAGTAAACTTATCAAGAAGCCAAGAAGGAATAGGAGTTTCCCAATATGGGTCCGGATCATGTTGGTTATTTGTTATCTTAAGTTGCATCTATCCTTTACTCTATCTATTACTTTTAAATTACTATATACTACCCATGATACTGCTGCTATTGGAAAGATCGTTTCTCTATTTGTAATAGCACCTTCTGCAAATAACATTTCAAATGGTGATAAGAATAATGCTTTATGTAGTATTAATCTGTCTCTATGTGGTACTTTTGGTAGTAAGGGATTTCTTTCAACAACGCAATCATACTTAAGGCCTTCTACTGTGGTCCATACATCTGCTGCATGCAGTGCATAAAACAATATTTTTACTGAATCGTACGCCGGGTCACTAACATCATACAGTGTAAATGTCGATAAGTTCTTCTTTTCCTTTAACTTTGATGCGATCAACGCGCTTGTAGCTTCTGCGTGTACTGCTTCCAGCAGTGAACTGTGATAGCAACACTCGTACCCCATCATAATTGCGTGTTTGGCCTTCCAGTCTAGCACCGAGGTTGACGGCATCTCCAATGACGGAATAGTCAAATCGAGTGGACGATCCCATGTTTCCGACGATGCAGTCGCCGGTATTGATACCAATACCAACGTCAATGCGAGGTAAACCTTGTTCTTCAAGCTCTTTAATGAGTTCATCTGCTGCTTCACTAATCTCTATTGCTGCATCTACAGCTTTGTCTGCGTGATCTTCACAAGGTAAAGGAGCGTTCCAGAACGCCATTATACAATCTCCCATATACTTGTCAATTGTCCCTCCGTTATTTAGGATAATCTCGGTCATACGGCCAAGGTACATATTGATTAATTCTACTAACCCTTCTGGATCATCATTGTTTTTATAATGTTCTGATACTGGAGTAAAGCCACATATGTCCATAAACAAGAATGACATATTCTTTCGCTCGCCACCTAGTTTAAGTAGCGAAGGATCCTTCTGTAATAAATATACCTGACGAGGATCCAAATAAGTACTGAATTGTTTTTTAATTAATTGTTTTTCTTTAAAGGTGATGTAGTACTTGTTAAAAGAAGATTGGGCAAATACTAAAAATGCACATAGAGACAATAGCGTTACATCGAAGAATAAGATGTCTGACATCCACCAGTAATACGATATGCCAATCGAGGATGCTATTAGCGCCAGAGAAGCTAACCCCGCTAGAGCTGTGGGAGCGACATAAACCAGCCCCAAAATTATTAAACCAACTAACACCAAAGACGAGAGCTCGGCTACTGCAATCCAGTCGGGTCGCTGTATTTGAACTCCTGAAAGCAAGGTATGGATTAGATGGCCTTGAACTTGATGGGGATACTGTGCGCCCGTGGGGGTTGGTACTGGATTAGAATATCCTTCTGCCGTTACACCAAAAATTAAAACCTTGCCAGCTGGCAATGGATCTAAAATACTAACCGTTTCAAACTCATTCCAAAATGCAATTGGCAATTGACTAAAACTGTCTGTTGTTATTGGATCCTGTCTACCTATTCTTACCCATTCGATACCATTGGTACCGACTTTCATTTGGTAACTTGGTTCTCCTGTGTACACTCTAGCGGTATCAAGGGCAAGTGAAGGGTACTGTACTCCATTTGCATTGATAACAAGAGGCGCTCTTCGCACGACTCCGGTAGGTTGATCAGGAATAGCAACGGTAGCACCAACGCCAAAAGCAGCATAGCTAAGCTGATCAACGGGATAAAGTAGTCCTGGAAATTTGAAGGTCCATTGTTCATTTTGTTCTCCGAATGTTGATACACCAACAAAGTTTCCAACTCCATCACTTAATTGTGTCGTTGGAGCAGAAGATAACACTACAGCTTTGTTTAAAAATGCTTGTGCTAATTCCTCGTCTTTTCCAAACCTATCTGGTTCAGAATAAACGATGTTCATTACATATAAGCTATCGGCCGGTCCATTGTTAATGTATTTTGCAATTATATCTCTAGGCCAAGGATATTGGCCCTCCTTTTGTATTGCCTTTTCATCTATGTTGACTAATACAATATTATCTACAAGCTCCTTTTCTTTTTCTCCTTGTAAGAAGTCGTAGTAAGAATAAGTGATGCTTTGAAAGAAATCTGGTTTAGTTATTTGTAGTGAAGCAAACAAAGTGATTGTTATTAATACTGTCCACCACTTAGTAAGATACTTCATCAGAACGTTATCGACACTCCACAGCCGCATGCCCCAGTTTCGTTAGGGTTGTATATTTTTAGATATTGGTTGATTCCTTCTTTAACATAATCTAATGTGGATCCATTAAGATAATCGACAGACAACTGATCAATCATTACCGCAAAGCCATCGTATACGACAATCTCGTCTTCGTCATTATATTCTGTTATTGGTTCTATTAGATACTTGTAACCAGTGCACCCACCACCAGTTACACCAAGACGTATTCCTGGAAATTGATTGCCTTCAGTTTGTTCTACAATTCTTTTGATTGCACGATCAGTTAACTCAACTATCATCTTTAGTCATTTTTTGCAGCCACGTCTCGTTACGCCCAGCCTTCTTTTCTTCCCAATCTTGTATAGCTCTCTTAATACTATCTTCTGCTAATACAGAACAGTGAATTTTAATAGCAGGTAATTCTAGCGCTTCTGCAATCTCCCTGTCTTTAATTTGTTTTGCTTCTTCAATGGTCTTGCCAATTAACATTTCAACAAACATAGACGAGGACGCTATTGCAGACCCACATCCATATGTTTTAAACTTAACGTCTTCAATGACTTCGGTATCAGGATTTAATTTTAAATCCAATTTCATAACGTCACCACAAGCAGGTGCACCTGTCATACCTGTTGCAACATTTGGGTCATTGGGATCAAATCGACCTACTCCATGAGCTCCTGGATTGTTTGTTACAGCTTCAAATCTATCTAATACTTTTTTTGAGTATGGCATTTAATTTCCTTGTGTTACTGACGTGCTACATCCACCTGAAGTATAACAATCTACTGATAGTGAATATGTTTGTGTTGTTGTGCCTTGCTGTAATAGATTTAATGTTGTTCCATATATTCCATCAAGAGTAATTGTAGCTGAGTGAGCAGCACCATTTCCTTTTTGTGTTATTGTCGCATCGTTATCGGAATTGTAAATTACCAAATCAATATCTTTACCACCATCATGCTGTTGTCTAAACCAAATGTCGTTATTATTACCAGCAAGATGAAAGTTAAAATCGTGTCCTGTAGTTCCGCCTTGATTTGTTTGATGTCCCTGTAAGTGATTATTATTTCCATATAAATCCATTTCGATATAATGACCACCACCTTCTAGACCATCATATGAATATGTTGAACTTGTTGAGTTATCCCAAGCTGCACCTTGAGCCAATCGAACTGTATTTCCACTCCCATTCATTTCATCAATCACAATTTGATTTGAAGTATTAGTATCGTTATATTGAACCAATAACATACTTAAACTTGCCGAATTGATGTATGAATATACATCTTGCATTTTAATAATATTATTTGCACCAACTTGTTCTATTGTAAGATTGAGATTATCGCCTGTTTGTTCTATACTAATTTCGTTATCTGCAAATGCTAATGGGGCAATCAAAAACACAAATGGTGCCCATGGTCTTATCCAATATTTAAAAAATAAACGTTTAATGTTCTTCCAATTCATTGCGATTGTGTAATAACAACTATAGAGTCGTCTCCTCCATTTAAGTATATAGAACCACTGTAACCTTCAACAGATGTATCTACTCGTACAGACGACGACATGGCAAACTCTAATCTTATTCTACCATTTACGTCTCTGAAAAAAACTACATCGCCGTCTTGTTCAAATATGTTGTATTGTGAGTCACTGTTAAAACCAACTTGTGCGTTTTTTAGTTTAAACGTTCCTTCGTTTGACTCTAAAGCTGATCCATCCAACGTTGCTGTAGTTCGAACTAGCTCATCTATAATATCTAATATATCAGATAAGAAGTCAACATTAAGTGCATCTATATCTAACTCTGTAAACTCTAAATCATCTTTAGCTAAGTAATCTGTTTCTAATTCTGTGAACTCTAAAAAATCTATATCAAGTAATCCTTGATCCATATTTAGATCTGAATTTGTCTCATCTATTAACTCGTCTTTTACTTCTGGCGGAGGAGATACGATAAACATATTATCTATCATTGATGGTGTAATATTATTGATTGTTACTGTTCGTGTTGGTGCTTTGTCAAGACTTGACACAACGGTTGCAGCATATGCTTCTTCTAATGTTACTGATCCTCCTTCATTGAATACTTCTATCACACCAGATGGATTACCATATTGATCAGGAAGGAGAACTACTAATGATCGACCTAACTCATCGATCGTTGTTGTAAAATCGGTTCCTCTAACTTGTATTTGAGCCGTGGGGGTCTGGATATCTATATTGTTTTTGTTTACCATTCCTAGTCTACCAGATGCAAATCTAGCAGTCCCTAAAACCATCTTCATTGACATTTTTGATTTAGATGGATCGGGATCATAGTACACTTTGTCAATATAGACTTTTGTGTGCTCAGTCAGAGAGAGTTCTGCTTTGTCAAGAAACTCTATGAGAAGTCTCCCATTAGCAGTCTCCGCTGTATCGTTAATTTGTATTGAAGGTATGGACTGATCGTCCACAGATAATTGTTCGCCTTGTTCGCGAGTTATTGAAGCACTTCCCTTGTGCTCTATAATATCACCAATAGGGTTAGCATAAGCTAACCCTATGATGAAGAAGTAACTAGCTGTCGTTGCTAGAATCTTTTTGATTGATTTGAATGACTGCATTCTCAGAATCTATATCTAATGTAATGATACCATTACAAGTAGTAACGCCTGATGGGCATGTTCCACTTATTTGATTGATATCAATATCAGCTGAGTCGCCTACATGAGTCAAATTGATTTCATGTTCGGCTCCGTCCTTCTGCAGAGTGTTGATGTTATTAGAATCTCCAGTAATATCGAAGTTCCAAATAGCATCATCTACATCTATATCAATGTCAAAGATATTTGTTCCACCTATGACTGTTAAGTCAAGATCAAGTCTTTCTGCTGAAGCATTGTATCCTTGAAAGATACTCAAGTCGTTACTATCGCCTGTAATATCAATGTTGACATCCGAGCTATCAGAAGATCCTATGTAACCGATATCCCATTCCAGCGAGTTGCTGTCTCCTGTAAACAAGAGTGTGAATGTAGAACTATCGCCCACGAGAGGACCAAAAATTAAGTTCTCGTTGCCAATCATATCGATATCAAAAGATAGTGACGAACCAGTAATTGTCATTGGACTAGAGCTAGACGAGAAGTCTGTCAATCCAATTTTGTTACCGTAACCAACTTGGTCAATATAAAGTGATAATGTATCACCTTGTTGATCAATGTTGATTTCGTTATCATCTGTTGCTTGAGCAAAAGTGAAAGACGAGAACAAAAATAATGTTAGGCCTAAAAATATTTTATTCATCTTTTTCTTCCTCAAAGTTATTAATAGTCCAGAACCCTCTTCTATGGCCCTGGTGTACCATCTCCAGTACAGCAGCCTCAATAGCTGTTCGTACTGCGTACGTCACGCTTTCATTATTACCCACTCCGTCTTCGTACTCAACTAACTGGGTTCCTTGTTCGTAAAATCTGAACACGTCTCCGCCGCTACCATAACTAAGAATAGTTTTCTTAGCTTGTACGTTCAATAATATCTCACCGGTAAGAACACTCACAGCTCTAACAGATACAGTAACCACATCCTGTCTATACTGTCTGCTAAAACCAATACCAAGTGTTCGTGCGCCTCGACCACCTGTTTTGATATTAGTGTCATACCCAATAATGCCGCCCTCAATAAGCATTCCTGCAAACAAGAGAGGACCTAAATTCTGTATATCTTCGCCAGTCGCTTTTGCTACTTCTTCACGACCTGATCTAATAATTTGTCTTTCTCTGACAAGGGCATCTAGTCCTTGTCTTTCTACTACTCTGAACCACGTACCGTTTCCTGCTGTCTTCAAAGCGTCAATTAATAATTCTGTTCCACCTTGTGTTACTGCGGTGGAGAAACTTTGTCCTGTGACCGAATCTTTTCTTTGTCCTGTTTTATCTAGGAATTGATATACCGCAACAACAGGTTTACTTTCTGCTGGAGGTAGATTAAGTAGTTCAATATATGATGGGAGTCTAACTACTTCTGGGCTTTCAGCACATATTAAATTGCTGCTATAGAATTTACGGATCCCTGTATAAACATCTTTGCTCCAACCCTCATCAAACTTTCCTGTTTGATATGAGCAGTCGGCAGGCGTCTCTGACCATTGCGGTATAGATGCACATCCTGTAAGTAATAAAAATGTTAATAGGCTAGCCGGCCGGGTCATCTGTATTCCCACCGAAGTTTCCTGTACCGATAGGAATCTCAATGACTGTTGTGGATCCATCTTCTCCAACAATAGTCATTTTGATATACTCTGTACCGTCTTCGTTTGTTAGTACTTCATAAGTCACCGTCGATCCTTCTAATACAAAGGATCCAAACCTCACTGGGTTATCATTGCTAAACATATTGTCAACTAATTGTTTTGCTAGTTGAGCGTATATGCGTGATTCTAAATTTCTAATAAACTTTGCTAACACTGAATTGTCAGCTTCTCTTTCTGCAGCTTTACGTGCAGCTTCTAATGCATCTTCAATTTGTTTCTTTCTACTAAACTCTTGGTTCTCAATTGTTAAATAATGAGCTCCAGTTCCAACACCACTGAATGAAGGATTTTTAAATTGGTGAACAATCGGAGAGGCAAACAATGAAGGACTCATCATTAGTAATGCAAGGAACATTCCAAACACCATTGCTTTAAACATATCTTTACCTGTCCATATATGAGGACCTTGCTGGCTCTTTAATAGTTTCCAATCTTTATCGTTCATTTTTATCTTCTACCTTCCTTAGTGCTTCTTTTTCTTTAGCGTCTTGGATTACCTCATCCTTAGCCCTGTACTGTAATACTACATTGACTTTCTGCTGAAGTCTAATTAAGTCTTGGTCGAGCATACGGGTTTGATCAATGACACGAATCAATGCCATATGCATTTCTTCTATTGCTGGCTCTAATTGATTACCTACAAATTGCCAAATATAATATATGAAATAGCCCATGCCGATTGACATAATGACTGGTAACCCAAATTCATCAATAAGAGATACGACATCTACTATTTCCAATTTTAATCCCTTCTAACATCTACCTTGCCATCTTCGACAAAGTTTTCGGCACGTGCAAGTCTATCCACGTCCGGTGTTAAACCTAAAGAGCTAGATACTAATGTATCTATCTTAACCATTTCATTGCTCATGGATCTAGCTCTTGTTTCTAACATCTTACAAAAGCCAGTTAATGTTTTTAAATCGTCGACAATACCATCTAGTATTTGTTTCAATACCAGAAAGATAAAATAACCAAGCACAACTGTTGCTGCGATGGAGGTTCCTACATCGCGAAGTAAATCAAACATTTCCATGTTTGTATTTATAGAACTACTTGTATACGTGAAGCAATAAACCTGTCATTCCAGCCTTGACAGTTCTGGAAGAAGATACTAATTGCATTGGACGGCCATATTCTGATGTGACGTCTGCGCCACCATCAATGCCTTCAAGCACAAAATCATTTAAAGGTACTATAAAGTCATTAGTACCAAGTTTGTTGATTGTTAAAGATTGAGTAGAGTCAAAGATATAATATGCTTTGTGATTCCAGCTAAGCAAGTCAGCATACGTGCCAACATCAGAAGGAATAAAATTACAACACAATGCTCTGCCAGAATTATGAGTAATTCTTGTATCTATTGGATACGCAGGCACCATGGTTGTAAACGCCTGCGCTATTTCATTGTTTGAGGAAACAAGGCCTATGTCTTTAAGTCTTTGCTCCCTTGTATGAAAGTCATAGTTTAAATTATACACGACTTTGTATTCATCGCCATTGAAATCAAACAGATCGCCCATAGTGTATTCGCCATGAGTAGCAATGCTAGTTCCAAAGTCGTCATCGACTTTATTATAAAGAGCACATAAGGTAATGTGACTAGCGTATCTGTTAGAGTCACCCTTAACATCTTTGAACTTAGTGTTCATTAGTGTTCTGAATTCTGTGTCCTTTTGTGCAGTAAAATAAGAAACCTGTCTTCTCGTTCCACCACTTTGAAGATTCACGTGGTAGATAGATTTAGAGTAATTAGGATTGCTTAGACTAATTCTTGATTGCTCGGTTGGGGCAGGCATCGCTGTGGTTCTTCTAAGAAAAGCTCCGTCTACTTCTGGATCCCATCTATCAATGTAATTAATAAAGCCGTAGGCTTTATATTTTGAAGTTATATTTGCCATATATCTAAATTATCCGAAATGTTATCTCTTCTAAACTTCGCTCCTTCCAAAGGAAACTCCGTCGCTAATGTCTCAACGTTAATTGCATTTACAATAGTTTGCGAGTTAGTAGGAATAGGATCTTCTTCGTTCTTAAGAACAATAGTCAGCACATGGGTAGACATCTCTAAGACCTCTACCTTGGCTACATAAGCGGTACTGTTTATTGTCGCATAGTGCGATGCATTTATTGGTGTCATGCAGTTATTTATACTGCAGTGATACTGACACCAAACGTACAAGCAATAAAAACTATTGTTAAGAGAGCTACTTCACAGAAGTCACGGAATTCATCTGCTGTGATTTTATGCTTGCGCATCGTACCTCCTCATCTCTTGTTTGCGATCTTTCTAGTTCTCGTATGGCACGAAGGGCACCAGGGTTGCCCTCCTGCATTATTCCAGCTAATGCAAAGTAATAAAATAAATTTTTAAATTTTCCCATTTCTAAACTCCGTACATGATTAGAAATGGGATGGCTAGTGGAAGTATCAAGCAAGCTGTAAATTCAATAATTTCTCTGGCAACAAAAAATACTTCTGTCCCTTTGATTTCTTCAATTCCTTGGCCCACGAACTTCACTGCCCGAAGCACAGTTGTGGTCATGGTTTCTCCTAAGGTTTAATAATTAAAAGTTATGGCTTTATCAAAATAGATGATAATCATTTATAACTTTCGTGAATATATATGTCAACTGTTTGTTTGAGAAAGTATCATACAAAGTATCATACTTGACAGTTTTAAGCCATGTAGTTTTTAAAAAGTATCATACAAGTATCATACTTTTTTTACCCACACCTTGTCGTGGTGAGGTTGCATTTCGTACCCTCTTTGTGGAAGGTGACGACGAAGGGCACTGCTAGTGTCTTCTGCTATAATAGTTGGATAAAATCTTTCAATAGTTTTTATCGCACCTTCTATAGCAGGACCTTCAGATCCTTCTATGTCCAAATGTATTAATGCAACGTCTTGCAGGTTGTATTTCTCAACTAGCATGTCAATAGTAGTCGATTGCACAACTTCGTTGCCATCTGGATCCACCGTATGAGTACCAACATTTCTTGTGTCAGTTGATTTCATTCTAAGTGGCTGATTATGATTAGTTAATGCTAAGTTCTCTGTTATAATATTTTTGTGATTGGAAGCATTTGTATTGAGATACTTAAAATTTTCTTTTGTTGCTTCACACGTCAACACTTTATCAAAATGCAAAGAATAAAAAATTGGATACATGCCGCAGCATCCGCCAGCTTGTATACATACAGTACGTCTTGGTGTTAACTCAAGCCACTTTTGATGATGCTGCCAAAGCTCAAATGCAGGCCCATCACCTTTGCCGTCTTCAAGTTTACCATATGCGCCGTAATCTTTTTCTGGCCACCATAAAGTTTCTGGTAATCCAATCTCTACTAATTCTTTTGGTGTTTGTCTGTCCATCTATACCACTCCGGCTTTTGATCTATTCGCTCTTGTATACGTTGACGAATAAGAAGCAAGTCTCTATCACTCGGAGTCCAATCTAGATATAATTCATCGGGCCATTGCTCTCGCTTAAACCTTCGATCGGGATCAGGACTCATCCCTCTGTTCTTCATTTCTGTTACAAGTTCATTATAACGGCTATGAAGATATTTACCTTTATTGTAAAAGAACTTAACATGGCCTCCGTTAAGCGTAAATGCTTTAGGCCAAGTCTTTTTATTCTTTTCCCAATTAGGTGACTTTAATGATCTTTGTAAAGCAGACCCTACCATAAACAGTTCTCTATACTCTGCTACCAAATGTTGATCTGCTAACTCTTCTGTAGGTACTAAATTAATTCTTGTCATGTTTAATTATCTCCAGAATGGACCATAGAACCAACCAACTAAACTATACCGTTCTCCACTCTCTAATGGATCTACTGCATGGTAAGCATAGCTAGGAAAACAAATTATACTTCCACGTTCGCGTGGATACTGGACAACAGAGTCCCTCTTGTTTCTTATTTTTAAAGCAGCGCCAATATAATCTTCAGGGGCTGATAGCTGGATAGTAGCACTTATTTTTCTATACGAATGACGTACGCCAGCTACTTCTTGCTCGCTAAACCATTTGTTAAAGTAGTGCGAAACACTTTGATCTTGGTGCTCATCAAACTTGTCACCTTTATCAATATACTGAGTAAACTGCCATCCTGCATTTCTAAGTTGCGGATCATCAGGAACGTCTTGAAATAATCTTATGCCAGTTTTGTCTGCATAGTCGTATACTGATTCTCTTATTTCTTGTTCGTATGGAAATGGCTTTTGTGTAAATGAAACAAATCCTTTTCTGGTCTCAGTAATGTTACCGGAATATCCTTTCTCACTATATTCCCTATTAATGTCATAATCAACGCCTTCAACTCTAGTAGTAGCAACAAGAGTTTTTTCATTTTGTTTAAACCAGTCTATAATTTCTTGACACTCAGACTTAGAGAGAATTAAATCATAACCAGTATCAAAATCAATTAAGTTCATTAAAAACCACTAAAGTGCGTATAGTGATATAACAAGTCCTCGCCGGTTCTTTTCTTACCGAATGTAGCAATGACCTTTCCATTCTTTTGACGAACTACCGTTCCATCATTATAAGTAGTGTCAGTAACGCTTTCACCATTAGCAGTGTCTTGTGGTCTGTCGTCGTACCACATAGAGCTCAGTGAGTGTACGTGAATATCTCTAACTTGCTTTGCCCACTTTTCAGCTGCTAGCATTACTTTTTGTCTCTCTACTGCGTCATTATATTCTGTCATTTAAAAGCCCCTCCACGGAAATAAATTTTTAACCTCTTAATAGGTCCAGAGGTTACAAGTTGATAACCATTTTGTTCCATAGAAGGATAAAAGATTACCGTTCCTTGTTCATTAGTCCATGTAGGCTGATGCTCAGCTTTCTCTGCAATCACTGCACCAAAGTTATCTACACGAGGAGGTGGTGCCCAATTTTTAAACGTCAGCTCGCCACCTTGTACGTCATCACGACTTGATATGTTTACAATAACAGATACTTTAAAGATATTGTCATTAAGAATATTGCCAGCATGTATGCCATGATCAGGGGAAAGAGTTATTCTTGATTCGCCTTCATACGCATCCCACATATGAACATCGGGCTTATCAAAATCAACGTTAAAGTTAAGTACTTGTTTGTTATACAGTTTGGCTTGTTCTGCTATACGAGAAACAATTTCTTTACCTTTGTCGTCCATGTTCTCATGACGAACGCAAGTATAAAGATGTGTACATTCATCAGGAGTAAGTGCATTATATAAAGCTCGAAACGGACCAACCGTTTCAATGTTCAAGTCCTTTGCCATAATTAATATCTACCTCACGTTTGATCTATTTCGTTTTCTTAGAGACTCCAGCTTCTCAGCTTTTAGAAGATTTACTTTTTTCTTACGCTTTAATGCTTGGTTAGCTATATTACGAGTAACGTTAGGCTTCTCATAATATTCTAACTCTCTGCAGCGTTTAATAATACCAGCGCGTTCCACTTGATTGCGGAACCGCCTTAACATTTTGTCAAATGGTTCGTTTTTAAATTTTTGAGTTACTTTAGGCATGGTGTAATATTATACTATAATGTATTAAAAGTCAACAGGATTGGTTTAAGATAAGTCTTGAATAACTCTAGCTGCGTTGTCTGCTCTTCCAGGATTAGCCTCAACACCAATAATGTCTCTCTTGTTTACAAGAGCAGCTGCAACCGTGCTTCCCCAACTACAGAAAGGATCTAAAATAAGGTCTCCTTCGTTGCTGTGGGTCTGTACAATCCAGCTAGACAACATTACGTGTCTGTGATTAGCAGGCTTAAATAATTCGTTCAATCCAGGGAAGTTAGTGCCGCCCTCAAATCTATCCATCACTGCGCTATTGAAATAAGGACCATTAGGACCTTGGTGATTTAGAATTTCTTTTGGTAAATGGATCCAGTCAGCAGGATCAGAACTAAATTGAATTACGTATCCGCCAAGGAAGCTAGCATCATCAGAATTGATTGATCTTACAAATTGTATGCCATCATCTCTTGTTGTGACTGAATATTCAATTCCGTTTTTAATTAACCACTTTTGTAATTCTTGTGCTTCGTTTAAACCTCTGTGAACAGGTGCTCTAAAAGCAGACAGCTCTACATCGTTCATGCTGTCAGGGAAAGGGAAGTCACTAAACCTTCTAGGGTACCCATCTATGTTAGGCCAAGCATCTCTTTTGATTGTAAACGAGCTACCAATCTTTCTATACGTTCTAACAAATGTGTAGTCATCACGTCTGTGCCAGAAGTGTTTGTTAGTAGATATTTTGTAAGCGGTAGGTCTAAACATAGCCCATGTAGAGCCTGGGACTAATTCAAAGTATTGGTTACCTTCAGCTTCCATCCACTCGTCCCATCGCTCTTGGGCAATACCTGTACAACTGACAGTAACAGTACCATCTTCTGTAAGATTGTTTTTAGCTAGATCAGCAACTGCGCTTGTACAATCACGGATCATGCCAGTGCCCATTGACGCAGGCCATCTATTAACAAAAGATGGAATGTCTGCTATGATGCGATCAAATTTTTGAAAGTTATCAGGGTCCTGAAATTCGCGAACCTTGGTTAATAAATTTTGTTTGTAAACTGTAGCCATACTTTTCCTCGAGTACTGTTATTTATAATACCAATTGCTCGGAAAGATTTCTCAACAGGAATAATAATCCAAAACTATTTAGAATAATTAATGCCCTGTCTTTCCACAGAACGCTTACTATAAGCCACCCTACGATACCTATTGTACTTAATGATAGGTCCCATATCTGTAAGCCCTCTAGTCCCCTAATGGACATAGCAGCCAAAACAAATACGCTACTGATCCATTTCAAATACCAGTCTGCCGTATACTTAGGAGTGGCGGATTTGAAAATACGTTTACTTTGTTCTAACTCTTCTGGAGCAAATTGTTTATCTGTCATCTCTTATTTATCTCAAATTATTTGGTCGGAGTAATAGGATTCGAACCTATGACCCTCTGCTCCCAAAGCAGATGCGCTACCAGGCTGCGCTATACTCCGTATTGGCGGAGAAGGTGAGATTCGAACTCACGGAAGTTTTACCTTCGCTTGATTTCAAGTCAAGTGCATTCAACCACTCTGCCACTTCTCCTTTTACTCTTTGTGCTGTTCTATCTTCTCTCTGAACAGTGCAATAGCATGTTCCAAGCCAGCAATTATTTTTTCTAACTTTTCAACATCTGCTGGCCGAATGGTGTTACTGCCCGGAACAAGATGGTATCCAATATTGCGTTCAACAATCTCTTCCCAAGTTTCAACGTCTTCAAAGTCAGGTTCACATGCTTCACCTAAATACAATGCTCGTATAATGCCTTCAGGCTCTACATCAGCATACAAATCAATTTCAAGTTTTGCTTTCATAACTAAACCTCTCTTCCATTTCTTCCATATCGTATTGTGAAGGGTAGTGCTTCAGCAGTCTGCCTGCTTCTTGTCTTACTGCTTTTGGCACTCGAGGATACTTTTTAGGATCCATTAAATCGATTAGAAATCGTTCTGTTCGCAGTACTGCATTTGTTCTTTCAATTGGTAGTGTCATAGATATTCCTTCCAACTTAGCTCGTCAATAAAGACTTTTAATGTTCTGTTATCATCTTGTAAAGCATAAAAGATTCCTTCTTCTTTGTTGAGATACTTTACATAAGCTCGTCCATTATTGTCAATTACTTCAAAGCGTGTGACACCTTTCATAGCCTGCAGGTCTTCGCCATCAAAGATAGCATTGTGAATAGCCATGTAGCCACAGTCCATACCACGACCATACATGCTCATATCAAACCCAAACACATCGTACAGTGCATAACGATAACTGCCGCGGTCCTGTAGCTCTGCTTTGTGTATGCGCTTAACTACAGCATAGAACGCATCTTCACGTTCTTGTTCAGTTAGCCCGTTCCACCAATCGTCATTATCGGCTTCGTACTGCTTACGAGCTTTTTCCATTCCTTGGCCTAGTTTTGCTAATGCGTCTAGTGCTTCAGACTGTTTATTGCGAGGATCCATACCACTCAATCTCCATCCAATTAGTATCTTCAGGCATCAGAGTAATCTGACCTTCAAATACTTCATTCTCTTTGAGTTGATTATACACTCCAC
>Ga0075474_10000111_pt1 | contig 25925 bp, 21 predicted proteins | sample DEB08_DNA_2_FD_71485 | JGI IMG/M metagenome (GOLD analysis project Ga0075474, IMG submission 71485) | Aqueous microbial communities from the Delaware River and Bay under freshwater to marine salinity gradient to study organic matter... | ecosystem: Environmental > Aquatic > Marine > Coastal ...
AGTTCAGCAAGGATCTCCGGGTGCTGATCGGCCAGGTTTGCGGTTTCGGTCGGGTCCTCGGTCAGGTTGTGCAGTTCCCACTGTTCCTCGCTGAACGGAGTGCGGGGTTGCCGGCAGGTCACCGCTGACCAGCCGTTGCGGTAGTAGCCCCGGTGGCCGATTTGCTCGTAGTACTGCTCGGGGTGGGTGGTGTCGGCCTGAGCGTTCTTCAGCGTCGGGACCATGCTGCTGCCCGCCGGCGCCGGAAGCGATCGTCCCGCTTTGGTGGTCGGCACCGTGATCTGGCAGAGCTCGGCCAGGGTCGGCATGAGGTCGGTGATGTGCTGGTACTGGGTACGGATCTCGCCGGCCACCCCCAAACCGGCAGGCCAATGCACAATAAACGGCACCTGGTGGCCGCCTTGATGGGTGTTGATCTTGTACAGCCGGAACGGGGTGCTGGACACCATTGCCCACCCCATCGGGTAATGCGGCAGCGTCTGCGGCCCACCCATCAGTTCCAGCTTGGGGTAGTCAAGTTCGACCGTGTCGAGTGAGTCGCTGCGAGTCTGGCTGACCAAGGTCCGGAAGTACGCAGAAGTGCCAAGGTCCTGGCCTTCTCGGGAGCCACCGTTATCGGAGGTGAAAATGATGATGGTGTTGTCCCATTCACCGATCGCTTCGAGGTGAGAACGCAGACGGCCGAGGTTCTGGTCGACGTTGTCAACCATCGCCGCGAAAACCTCCATGTACCGGGCGAAGGTTTCCTTTTCGATGTCGCGCAGTTCGTCCCAGGGCCGCACGGCATGGCCTGGTTCGTCGTTGCGGGGAGGCAAAACGGTGTGTTCGGGGATCACGCCGAGGGCGAGCTGGCGTTCGTAGCGTTGCTGGCGGATCACGTCCCATCCCGCCTCGTAGGCGCCACGGTGAGCTTCGATGTCGGTGGCTTTGGCCTGCAGCGGGGCGTGAACCGCGCCGTGGGCGAAATACATAAAGAACGGTTTGGTCGGGTGCGAAGCCCGCAGGTCATCGATCATCGAGATTGCATGGTCGGTCAGATCGTCGGTGAAGTAGTAGTCGTCGGGGTACCGATCGATGGGAACGTGATGGTTGTCTTCGTAGAGACGGTGTGGTTGATGGAAGTTGGTGAAACCGTCGAGGATTCCGTAGAACCGTTCGAACCCTTTCTGCAACGGCCAGCTGTGGCGGGGGCCAGCGTCGGAAAGGTGAGCGTCCTTGCAGAGATGCCATTTTCCGATCATCAGCGACGACCAACCGTTGTCTCGGAACAATTCCGCCATCGTCACTGCGTCGTCACGAATTTCATGGGTGTACCCAGGGAACCCCGGATCAGAATGGGCGACGTGACCCATCCCAGCCATGTGATGGTTGAGCCCGGTCAGCATCGACGCCCGAGTCGGGGAACACATGGGGTTCACATGAAAGTTGGTGTAGCGAACCCCAGCCGCGGCGAGGGCGTCGAGGTTCGGGGTCGAAATCTCGGACCCGTAGCAGCCCAAATCAGAAAACCCGAGGTCGTCGGCCAGCATGACGATCACGTTGGGGGCACCGTCGGGGGCGGTCGGTGGCCGGGACCATGATGGTTCCGACGTCGAAAAGATCCGACCGACGGTCCCCTCGAAGCCGTGGTAGGCGGACGGTGGTTGCTGACGCCGAGAATCGTTCACGTCCGGATTCTGGCCGCGGCTCGCTTCAGACGCCACCTGACCGTCGACAAACTGTCACCGCAAGGACAATCCGGGGCCGGACGCGGCGACGGCGCTGCCCCGTAGGACAACGCCGTCGACGTCCGAATCCCCCAATTCGGAAACCGTTTCCTTCAGATCACGAAGGGAATACTTTGCGAAGGCTATTGGGTTAGATCGCGATCCGACCACTTGGCCTATCGAAAACTGAACGGTGTTTAGCGCTTGAAAAACGCGGGGCTGGTTGCGTCCTTGGGGATCTCGGCCAGCGATTGGGCAACCTCGCCAACGGTCGGACCGTGTTCAGCCGCAAGCGGCGCAAGCACATCCAGATCGAAGCCGTACACGTCAGCTGCGTTTTCGCTCAGCACCTTGCGAAGGTCGTCTTCGCTCCAGTCGTGGAACGCTCGTTGCAGCGATTTGACGCTGTACGGGTAGGTGCCTTCGTGATGGGGATAGTCCGAACCCCACATCACCTTGTGGGTTCCCAGATGACGGATGGCTTCGGCTTCTCCCGGTGACGGGAAGCTGGCGCCGATCCAGACGTTGCGATCGAAGTATTCGCTGGGTTTGAGGTCCAGCACGATGTCAGCGGAGAAGCCGAGTTCGCCAACCCGTCCATGCTTCATCTGGGCGTGGTAGGCGTCCATGCGGCGAAGTTCTTCGATGGCCCACGCCACCCCCTGCTCGGTCATCACGTATTTGAGGTTCGGGAACCGCTGGAACACGCCGCTCATCGTGAGGTGGGCGAGGTTGCGGTGGGCGAAGAACGGGACTTCCATCAAGAAGATCACACCCGAAGCGGGGTCTTTGCCGTAATCCGGGGTGCCGTTTCCACCGTGTTGGGTGACCACCAAGTCAAGGTCTTGAACGGTGGCCCAGAGTCGGTCCCATGCCGGCGACCAGAGACCGGGGAGGTCAACGTCGGGGGCGACGTGGGGAAGCAGGAAGCTCTTGAAGCCTTCCGCCGCGGCCCATTCCAAGGTGCGGACGGCATCGTCGAGGTCATCAAGGAAGATCTGGGGAAGTCCGCAGCGCTGGCCCGGGTACTCATCACACCAGTCTTTGAGCCACCGGTTGTGACAGTCGATGCCTGCTTTGCGGCGCCGGAAGTCTTCGGCGTTTTTGGGGGCCATCGCGATCAGCGAACCGGTCGGGTAGAACGGTGGCACCGTGTTCGGGAAGGTGATCTCGGCGACCACCCCATCGGCGTACTGTTCGCTGACCCGACGTTCGTTGTCCCAGTTGCGGGTTCGGCCGTCGTCTTGAAGGTCCCGGTACGGGTTGCTGTAGGCGCCTCGCCATTCGTCGAAGGCGTCTTTCCACTCCGAAGGCAGGTACTGCTCATACATGGACATGTTGCCGCCGGCGTGAGAGTCAGCGGAGATGATGGTGTAACGATCGCTCATGTCTAACGAGGATAGACGTTGAACTAACCACATTCAACTCCTAGGCTGTCGGCGATGGCCGCGAAACGAGGACTTGACCGCGAGGACGTGCTGGCTGCGGCAATGAACGTGCTGGACCGGGGTGGGGTGAGCGCGGTCAGCCTGCGGGCTGTCGCCGACCTCTGCGACGTGCAGTCCCCCTCGTTGTACAGCCATGTCAACGGTGTGAACGGGCTACTCGATCATCTGGCACTGGCCTGCATCGACGAGTTCGGAGCCACGCTGCGTGACTCCACCGTTGGTGTCGCCGGAGACGACGCCATCCGCTCGTTCGCAACGGCCTACCGACGCTGGGCCAACACCTACCCTGGGCGTTACGAACTCACCCTCCGCAAGGTCGAACGGACCGCTCGCAAAGACGCCGGTCGAGGCGCGATGGACACCATGGGCACCGTCCTTTCTCATTACGGGTTGAGTAACGACGACGCCCGGCGAACCGGACGAGCGCTACGCGCCTCACTCCACGGTTTTGTCACGCTCGAAGCGGCCGACGCGTTGGGTCGCAGCGACCGCAACGCCAGCTTTGAAGCACTCGTCGAGTTATTCCTTGACGCCCTCAACCGTTCGAGTCGGTAACCAACGGTCGATTCGGCGCTTAGGGGGTGAGCCGCTCCCGTTGTTCGCGCAGCGTGGCTCCGGCCGCCCAGTCATGGGATTCCAGCGCTCGCAAAATCGCGGCCAGGTTGCGGTCCCGGACTCGTTCCAGTTCACGAATCGAATGCTGGCCTGACTGGGCGTCGGACTGCTGCTCGAGCCGCTCAACGAGTTCCTCCGTCAGTTCCGGAACGTCCATCAGCTTCGTCCACGGCCAGGAAAGGGTCGGTCCGAATTGGCGAATGAAATGCCCGAAGCCGCCTTCGCCTCCGGCGACCCGATAGGTCTCAAACAGCCCCATTTGGGCCCACCGCAAACCAAACCCGTAGCGGATGGCATCGTCGATCTCTTCGGTGGTAGCCACCCCGTCGTTGACTAACCAGAGCGATTCCCGCCAGACCGCCTCCAGCAAGCGATCAGCGATGAATGCGTCGATTTCGACTCGTACATGCAGCGGCTTCATCGAAATCGAACGGTAGGTGTCCATCACCGTGGCGATCGTCTCCGCCGAAGTCGCAGCCCCACCGCAGACTTCAACCAGCGGAAGCAGATAGACGGGGTTGAACGGATGCCCAACGACCAACCGCTCAGGGTTGGTAATCGAACCTTGAAGGTCCGAAGGTTTGATCCCTGATGTGGAGGAGGCAATCACCGTGTCCGGAGGGCAGAACTGAGCAATCGTTTCAAGGATCGCAATTTTGATCTCAGGATTTTCTGGCGCGCTTTCTTGCACATGGAACGCCCCTTGGACGGCCGACTCGATCGAGTCGACGACGGTCACGCTCCCCTCCGGCACGGGAGGCAGTCCCAACTCTGACCACGCCCAGCGGGCGTTGCCCAGCACATCGGCAAGCACCTTTTCGGTGGACGGTGACGGGTCGCTCACTCGAACGTCCACGCCATGAAGCGCAAAACGCGCGGCCCACGCTGATCCGATGACACCGGCGCCGATGATCGCTACGTGATCGCCCATCAGCCGTGTCGAGTCAGGTTGAGTTGAGCCCGAACCTCGTCGGGTCCCATGATCGAGAAGTTCATGGCTTCAAGCACAGTTACTGCCCGCTCCACGAGCTGGCCGTTGGTGGCCAACTGACCCTTCGCGAGGTAGAGGTTGTCTTCCAACCCGACCCGGATGTTGGCCCCGGTGAGCGCCGCCGCGGCCACGTATTCGAGTTGGCGACGACCAATGGAGAACGCCGAGTAGTGCCAATGGTCCGGGATATTGTTGACCATCGCCATCAGGGTATTCATGTCGTCGGGAGCACCCCACGGCACCCCCATGCACAGCTGGGCCAGCATGGTCTTGCCTTCGTAGAGCCCTCGTCGTTCCTGCTCTTTGGCGTACCAGAGGTGACCCGTGTCGAAGCATTCAAGCTCGGGTTGCACGTCGAGTTGGAGAAACTGACGGGCAATCTCGTCGAGCTGTGACGTGCTGTTGGTCATGATGTAGTCGCCTTCACCAAAGTTCATGGTCCCCATGTCGATGGTGGCGATCTCGGGCTGGCATTCACGAATGTGCGCCATCCGTTCGGTGGCCCCGGCCATGTCGGTTCCGTCTTCGTCAAGCGGCAACGGAGTCTCGACCCCACCGAGGGTCAGGTCTGCTCCGGTGCCGCCGGTGAGGTTCAACACCACGTCGGTGTTGGCCGAACGAACCCGATCGGTGAGTTCTCGGTACAGGTCAAGGTTTCGACTCTGTTCTCCTGTTTCGAGGTCCCGCACATGGCAGTGGACCACTGCGGCCCCGGCCTTGGCTGCTTCGATCGCCGAATCGGCGATCTGTTCCGGTGTGACCGGGACGTGGGGGGATTTGCTGACCGTATCGCCACCTCCGGTGACGGCACAGGTAATGAACACGCTTGGCATGATGGTGCTTTCAGTTAGGCCCGAGGGTTCGGGTCGGTCGGTGACGAGTGAGTACCCGCAGCCGCGAATACACCTCGTCGTGATCGATGTAGGTGCCGTGCAATTCTCGGCGTCCACCGTTGGCGTCAATGGCGGTGCGGCCGTGAAGGATCCGACGATTATCGAACATCACCAGATCTCCGGGCCGGAACGGGTAGCGGATCTGGAACGCATCGGAACCACCGAGTTGGCTAAAGGCCCGCAGCGCCGCGTACGCCCTCGGCTGGTCGGCGATCGGCATGTCCGGAAAGCCTCGCACCGGATGAAAGGCCCGAAGGGTCAGCGGCGCCCCGGGCGTTGTGGCGTCAATGATCGGACCCGACCAGCGATGATCGTGTTGGGGCGACCGGTTGAAAAACACCCAGTTCAGGGTGGTGAGCGCCTCATAGTGTTCCGGTTCGTGGTCCTGCAGGTACTGAACCACCGCATATCCGTCGGCCATCGTCGAAAGCCCACCTCCGCAGGTGTTGACCAGGCAGTGAAGCAGTTGGAAACCCGGTGGGGTTTCTCGGGTTGGCAGATCGCTGTGGGGTGGAAGCGGCAGCGAAGTATTGGCTGTTGAGGTTGGCTTCAGGTCAACGCTGACCGGCCAGGTGACCCCGAAGTTGGTGTCGCGCAGCGCACCGATCCGGCCCCCCAGATCCGCCAGCAGTTCCTTAGTGGTCGCCAACCCCTCCAACCGGGCGAGGCCAAAGCGGGTGACGTCGCTCAGAAAGGCCAGCATTGCGTCATCGTCAGCCAACACTTCGGGGCCGTGATGGGTTTGCGGTTCGCGGAACCGGTCCGCAGTCCAAACCTCCAACTCCGGTAGCAAGGCGGGCGGCCGGTGTTGGCCCTCAGCGACGTGACGCAACCAACCGCTGTGATAGGCCGAGATACGACCATTATCGAAAACCACGACAACGTCACCGTTGGCCGCGAGTGAGACGCTGGCGATCAGTATCGGGTCAGGGAAATCGGCAGGGTCGATCATCGACTCGCGGGTTCGTTCCTCAACGGTGACGTTGCCCATCTGGTTTTCAAACAACCAGAGACCGTAGGCATCGAGCGACACTCCATCCGACCAGCGAACAACGACCCGGTCGCGACTGTCCACCACCTCCGACGGTGGACAGTCCGGATAGCTGTAGAAATCTGGTGTCCTAGCCAGTGGGACGTCCTGCATAGTAGGATCAGCGTATGTCCGATTCCCTGGCAGGGTCAATCACCGAAACCGAAAGCTTGTCCGACCCGACCGACATCACCCAGCCTTTCGGAACCGGGCCAGTGGAACGGGCCTTTCACCTGCTCCGAACCGTGGCCGACGCCCACCAGGCACTCGGTGTACGCGAGCTCGGGCGACGCAGCGGTCTGCCTCGCTCCACCGCTTCTCGTCTCGCCAATCAACTCACTGATCTGGGGATGCTTACCCGCAACACCGACGGTCTGCTTTCCATTGGACCGGCGGTCGCCAGCCTCCTGCCTGACGGCCCCACCCCGCGTCTGGCCATCGAAGATCTCCTGCGTCCGCTGTTGGTCGAACTGGTCGAACGGTTCGGTGAAAGCGCGGCGTTAACCATCGATACCTCGGCCGGTGCGCATTATCTGGCTCAGGTCGCCAGCCCCTCTGCGGTTCAGGTGCCCGACGCCACCGGGTCCAGCATCGACTTTCATCTCGTGGCCCCCGGCCTAGCACTTATGGCCGGCTGGCCCGACGAACGACTCGCCACCTACCTGAGTCAACCACTGACCGTGGCTACCGAATTCACCATCACGCAACCGGCGGCGATACGTCAACGACTCACCGCGGCGCAACACGCCGGGTTTGTCTGGACCAATCAGGAACTCGACCGGGAAGTCAACGGCCTCGCCGTAACCATCCCTGCCGGGGGCGGACGGGTCGCAGCCATCAGCCTCTACGGACCGGCCTATCGTCTCAACCCCGACGAGCAGCCAACGCTCGGATCAACGTTGGTCGAACTGGTCAACCAACGAGCCAGCCGACTCCTGCCCTAACGTCGAAAAGCCCGCAGCGCGGCCCTCGATCAGTGGCTGACAACCGTTCCCGGCATGGACCCGTCTTCGCGCCACCGCTCCAGATACCCGGAGTAGTCGAGCAGGCTTCCGGCGTACACCAAATTGCGTGCCGCCTTGGGGCCTCGGCTGCCTTCACTGTTGTAGTAGCCCGGGGTGCAGGTCAACGAATAGTCGGCAATCCCTCCGGCGACCCCGTAGAGCACCATCAACCAGTCTTCTTCAGCGGGAGGATCGGCTTCGATCGTGGCGATCTCGCGCTGTTCACATTCGTTGATCAACCAACCCACGTGAGCGGCCGACTTCGAGAGGAAATGCACGAAGTTGGTGCCGAAACCGGCCTGCACGATGCCCAGCATCATCATGTTGGGAAACTCCGCTGACAAGATCCCGTGCAACGAGTGGGCCCCGTCGTGCCAACGCTGGCTGAGCCGAACCCCGTCACGGCCAGCGGGGTCGAACCCCAACCGGTGGTCAAGATCGGTTGTCACTTCAAAGCCCGACGCGAACACCAGACAATCAAGTTCATATTCGGTGCCGTCGAACACCGCTCCGTTGGGGGTGATCGCCTCAATGCCTCGACCCTGCGTGTCCACCAGATGAACGTTCGGCCGGTTAAACGCCGGTAGGTAGTCATCGTGGAATGCCACTCGCTTGCAGTGTTTTCCGTACCACGGTTTGAGACTCTCGGCGGTGGCAGGGTCCTCAATGATCTCGTCGACCCGGCGGCGAAGTTTCTCCATCGTCTCGAAATCCGACAACTCCAGCTCTAGGCGTTCCTCATCAGAATCGGTCGGGCGCTGGGTGTTTTCCCACATCACCTCGGTCCATCCATCAGCGACCAGATCCACTTCGGGCTTCACGCCGGTTACTGCCTTGGTGAAGTTAACCAACCGCTCCTCCTGCCAGCCCGGCTTGAGGCTCTTGAACCATTCCTCGTCGGTTGGACCGTTGTTACGAACCCCAACCGCGGAAGGGGTCCGCTGAAAGACGAACAGTTCCTTGGCCGAAGCCGCGAGCTTCGGTACCGCCTGAATGGCCGTGGCCCCGGTGCCAACAATCCCCACCCGCTTATCAGCCAGACCGTCCATCGGTGAGGTCGGAGATCCACCGGTGTACCCGTAGTCCCAACGGCTGGTATGGAACGCTTCACCCGCAAACGTTTCAATACCGGGGATTCCCGGCAGCTTGGCTTTGTGCAGGATCCCGCCGGCGGTGACGAAGAACTTGGCCCGGATCTGATCGTTGCGGGTCGTGGTGATCAACCAACGCCCATCGTCTTGGTCCCACACCGCGTCAGCGATCTCGGTCTGAAACAGCGCATTGGGATAGAGGTCGAAGTGGCGACCCAGCAACTGACAGTAGGAGAAGATCTCCGGGGCGCTGGCGTACTTCTCGGTCGGCATGTACCCGGTCTCTTCGAGCAACGGAAGATAGGTGTAGGACTCCACGTCACACATGCAACCCGGGTAGCGGTTCCAGTACCAGGTGCCTCCGAAGTCCCCGGCTTTCTCCACGATCCGAAAGTCGCGGATCCCGTAGCGGGTCAACTCAATCGCGGTCAGCATCCCGGCGAAACCACCACCGACGATCAACGCCAGCGTCTCTTCCACGACGGGTTCTCGAGTAAAGCCTGGCTCGACGTAAGGGTCGGTATCGAACTCAGCGAAACGGCCCTCAAGCCCCGAATACTGCGCGTTGCCTTCGGGACGAATGCGCTTCGCACGTTCGTCGGCGTAGCGGGCACGAGCAGCAGCAAGCGCGTCGGGAAGTTCGGAAGGATGATCCATGCTCCCAGTTTCGACCAAGACGCCTCTTGGGTCCAACCGAGAGACCTAGTTCCCTGCCCCGTCCCGACGGGCCGGCAACGATCCGGGAAAAGCCGCTACAGCAAGTCAGCCAGGTTGAGCTGATCTACCGCCCGAGCGAACCGAGTGTTCATGTTGTCCACGAGGTCACGTTGTCGCGGGTCTTGAAGGTCCATCCCTCTCGACGCCACCACCGGATAGGCCAGGCAGAACAGTGCAGCTTCCCGGTAGCGATCCCAGAGTCCGACCGTTTCACTTTCTGCGACCCCGGCGGAGATGAGGCCATCTCGCCAGCGATTAAACAACTCGGTTTCGTGGGTCGCTGCCGTTTCCGGGGCCAACGACTGGGTCACAAAGTAGGCAAGGTCGTAGGCCCCTGATCCACGGCCAACCAACTGGAAGTCAAGCAGCACTACCCGACCGTTGTCATCAAAAAGGATGTTGTCGGCACGGTAGTCGCCGTGGCACAAGGTGTTGGGCGTTGCTGACAACGAGGTCAGCAAAGACGGCATACGGTCGCTCCAACCTGGCGCGACCCGACGGATTTCATCAGCGATCGAAATTTCGGCGTTGAGCTTGTCCCAGCCTTCGGCGAACACCATGGGAAGGATGGCCGGATACACCGGATCGCTCAAACAGACCAGATCCCCCCGCTCCACCAACGGATCAGCCTTCCCCCACCAGTGGGCGTGCCAGAGTGCGAGTTCGTCAACGGCTTGACCGGCGTCTTCGATGGGCATACCGGCGTTCTGGTCCACGACCCGCATCGAACCCATGTCTTCCATGACTTGCACGAAGCGGCTGGACTCCTCGTCAACCCGACCGAAGTAACCGGCCGGGACCCGGATCGGGCTCTCGCTGGCGAGGTTGGCAAAGAAACGAACTTCACGGATGTACATCCGCAACACCATCGAAGTGAACACGGCCTCCTCAGCCAGCGCCGGCAGTTTGACGATGACGCTGTCACAGTCGGCTCCGGTCAGCAGCGAGCGGTACACCGCGCTGGAAACCCCGACCCCTACCCCGATCTGTTCGTGGCTGACCGCGGTGACGTTCTGGCCGAGTGCCGCCGCCATCCACTGCGCATCAATCGCCTCGACAGCATCAGGAATTTGCAACTCGCCCACGGTTCACCTCACAGCACGACTCATTCAGGAACCGCAAGTGTGACATATGGCACACCAAGAGGCGAATGCGCCTCGCTTCGCCCGGTTGGTTCGGACTATTTCCGGAGCAGTTCAATCAACGAACTGGTGTCCCAACGTCCGTGACCCTGCTGTTGCAGTTGGGCGTACGCCGCATCAACCATGGTGGCCACCGGGAGCAGCGAGCCGTTGCGTTCGGCCTCTTCAAAACAGATGCGCAGGTCTTTGCGCATCCAATCCAAAGCGAAACCGTAATCAAAGAAGCCGTCGGCCATCGTCTGGGCCCGGTTCTCCATCTGCCAGGAACCAGCCGCACCTTTTGAAATGGTGTCGACCACCGCGGCAACATCCAGTCCGGCCCGCTGAGCGAAGTTGATACCTTCGGACAATCCCTGCACGAGACCGGCAATGCAGATCTGGTTGACCATCTTGGCCAACTGGCCCGACCCGGCGTCACCGAGCAGGTTGCAGGCCCGACTGTAGGCATCGATCAACGGTCGAACCGCGTCAAAATCGTCGGGGTGACCTCCGCACATCACCGTCAACAGCCCGTTTTCTGCCCCGGCCTGACCACCCGAAATGGGAGCGTCAACAAAACCAACTCCTCGACTGCGAGCCTCATCGAAAAGTTCGCGGGCCAGTGCCGCCGATGCGGTGGTGTGATCAACGATCACCTTCGGAAGCGTTTCGGCGCTAAACACCCCATCCGGTCCGGCCACCACCTCGCGAACGTCAGGATCATCACCAACACAAAGAAACACATACTCGGCACCGCTAGCGGCTTCGGCGGGACTCGACGCCGACCGTCCACCGTGCTCGCCAACCCAAGCATCGGCTCGGGCCGACGAACGATTAAACACCGTGACGTCATGACCTGCCGACACCAAATGCCCGGCCATCGGATACCCCATGACCCCCAAACCGATAAATGCGCATCTCGTCATAGCTGAGAGCCTGCCACATCTGACTAATGTCAGCCCATGCCCCAGCCAGAACACCAACGGTTCGACCTGGCCGTCGTTGGACTTGGCGCTTTCGGATCAGCGGTTGCCTACCACGCTTCGGCCCTCGGGTTACGGGTCGTGGGATTTGATCGGCATCAGCCCCCTCATCAGCAAGGTTCGTCCCATACCGAAACCCGGGTTACCCGACTCGCGGTCGGCGAAGGTACCCATCTGGTGCCGTTCGCGAAACGGTCACATGCGATTTGGCGAGCCATCGAAGCCGACCATCACCAGTGTCTGGGAACTGCCCTGTCGCTGTTTCACCTCACTGGAGGGCTGTTCATCGGCCGGCCCGACGACAGCGTCGATGAGCGGTGGGGCAACTTCGTCCATGACGCAGCGGCGGTGGCCGCCGCAACGCAACTTCCGTTTGAACATCTCAGCGCAGCCGAATGCCGCCAACGTTTCCCTCAGTTGCTGGTGAGCGAATCCGAAGCCATCGGGTACGACCCCAACGGAGGGTTGGTCATGATCGAACAGGCCATCGCCGCCCAGCTCGCGTTGGCTCAACACCGAGGCGCCGAATTGCATGTCAACTGTCCGGTTCGTGCCGTTACCCCCGACGGTCATGGAGTTCTGCTCGACACCGAGAACGGGACGTTTAGCGCCGATCAGGTAGTGATCTGTGCCGGGGCCTGGTCACCCGCATTCGCCGATCCTGATCGGCTGCGCATCACCCGGCAGGTCGTGTACTGGTTCGAGGCGCAAGACCTTGAGGAGTGGCGTCCGGACCGTATCGGTTTTGGTATCTGGGCTGGCCGGTCGATTGAGGACTACCTCGGGTTGTTCGCCGCTCCGATCGGGACCACACTTGGAGTGAAGCTGCTCAGCGAACAATTCGTCGACACCACCACCGCGACCACAGTGGATCGCACGGTGAGCGACGAGGAAACCGCTTCGTTTTATGAACGGCTGGTCGCCCCCCGACTCTCCGGGGTGACCAACCACTGCCTTCGAGCGGAGGTCTGCCTCTACACCAACACCGTGGACGACGGGTTCCTGATCGACTCTCACCCAGAAAGCGAAGCGGTCACCGTCGTTTCGGCCTGCAGCGGACACGGGTTTAAGCATTCAACCGCGATCGGTGAGGCGCTGGCCCGACGAGCAGCAGGGCTCGACCATCAGAACCTTGACCCGTTCCGGCGCCAGAACCGGCCACGCTGGATCGACGCCGGCTAACCCAACCGGGACCGGGCCAGCACCATTGCGTGGACTTCGCTCACCCCGGATGCTCGCAGGACTCGGGCTGCTTCGTTGAGGGTGCTTGCGGTAACCACCACGTCGTCAACGAGCACCACCTGACTCGGAATCGCAACGCCAGACACGACATAACCACCCTGGCGAGCCAGCAACGGCCGATCGTCAGGCCGACTGTCACGAAGCCGCGGGGTGGCAACTGAGCGAACCAGACCGGTGAACACGGTGCCGTGGTGGGCTGCAGCAACCGCAGCGGTCAACCGTTCCACCAGTTCGTTGGCCCGACCCGGGCTTGGCGGCACCGCCACCACCACCGGCGCTGGTGGGAGTTCACGGGTCGTTGACCAGTGGGCGAACCGCTCGACCAGCAGTTCAGCCGCGACTCGGTCCTGTCCGTCTTTGGCTGATTCGAGCAACTGTCCGGTTTCGGTGCGGAGCGCACCGGATGGTTCCCAAACGTCGGCCATCACCGCCAGCGAACTGAGCGAACCACCGTCGCATGCGTTCCAAAGGTCAGTCTTCTGGTGGTCGTTCATTTCGGCAATCATCCTCAACCAACGGTGCCCGGGGTGGGACTTGAACCCACACACCCCATGACGGGGCCGGGGGGTTTAAGCCCCCTGCGTCTGCCTATTCCGCCACCCGGGCGCAGCGCAAACACTAGCCGACCACCGGGAACAGTCCGCCCGAACACCCAAACCGGTTGTGATGCTGACACCGATGGTTGGCTCAGGCGCTTCGACGTTCGGACTCCCCCGAATAGCTGACTGGATCTGATCGTTGACCCGAGACCGAGGCGGGAGCGCGAACCGCTCGCTGCTTTCCGCTCGACCGCGGCGTTTCCAGCGGGTCGAGTTCGCCGGAGTCGTCGACCGCTAACCAGAGCGCAGCCCGAGCTCGATCGGCTTTGGCCCCATCGAGGCCATTGGCCACCACAATCCCTTCGATCATGTCGGCAACCACCGCCGACCATGGTCGTTCTTTCAATGCCACCGCAACGCTCGCCACCCCTCCCCGTAACCGGATCGAACGGCAAACCCCGGGAATGCCGGGAGGTGACCGAAAGCCGGGTACGACGAGGGAACGCAACCGAGCCGCTCGCCCGAGAGATCGGACTGCGGCAGCGAACCGTACACTTGTCGCTTCCACATCGTGAACACTGCCAGCCGGGTGTGACACTCCCGCGACCGTCACGGTCACATCACCACCACAACCGATGTGCCAACCTCTGTTCATGGACGGCGCGCCAAACCTCAACCCGGCTCAGCAAGAAATTCTCGAACGGCTCGGTTCGGCTCGCGAAGACCGTCCCCGTTTTGATGCCGCGCTTCGCCACCAACTCCGTCGCCACCTCGAAGACGGGCTCGAACCGCTCCGAGAACTTGTCGACCCTGACGACCCCTGCTTCGTTTCGAAATTTCTTCTCTCCCAAGTCATGGGATGCGAACGCCGCTTTCTTGCTGAAGAACAACAACCGTTCGCCTGGTCGGTTCCGATCGCTCGCGGCACCGTCGCCCACAAAGCGATCGAGTTGTCTATTCACTGGTCGGGCGAACCAGAACCACTCGACCTCGTCGATGAGTCCATCGGTCGCCTCACCGAAGGCAGCGATGGGCTCGCCGACTGGTTGCAGCGCAGCACGGATGTCGAACGCGCCGAACTCCGAGCCGAAGCCAACGATCGCGTCACCAAGTTCCTTGAGTCGTGGCCTCCGCTCAAACCCCGCTGGAAACCGGTCACCGAAAGCAGGCTGCGCCTCGAAATCTTCGACCGGTTCATCTGCAGCGGCAAAGTTGACCTGACCCTCGGTCAGGCCGACGGCGACCGGGCCGGCAAAGTACTCATCGACCTCAAAACTGGCGGCACTTCACCACATCACATGGCCGACCTGCGTTTCTACGCCATGCTCGAAACCATCCGACTCGGGACACCTCCCCGACTGCTCGCCACCTACTACCTCGACCAGGGGCGCTTCCTGCCCGAACCCGTGACCGAAGATTTGCTGTTTGCCGCGGTTGCTCGAACCATCGACGGGATCAACCGGGTGGTGGCCCTACGACGCCAAGACCGCGAGCCCACGACCAGCCCCAGTCGCGGCTGTCGTTGGTGTGTCGCGCTTGACGAATGCAACGACGGACAACGGTTCGTCGAAGCTGACCAAGAGCACGACGGCGACGCCTAGTAAGCAACGCCGGACCGAACTACCGATCCGGTTGCCGGGGCCGCAACGGGGTGCTGGGCTGCACCTCGGCCGCCGAACCCGGCTGGTACGGACTGTCCTGCTCGTCGAGCCCTTCGAGCGCACCGGTCGTTACCAGCACCGTGGCGATCCCCAACAGTGAAAGCCCACAGACAAAGAACGCCAACCGGGGCGCAGTGAGTTCGATCAAACCGCCAATCAACAACTGACCGAGCGGGTTGGCCAACGTCAACATCGACAGGTACAGGCTCAACACTTTGGCCCGGACCGCCTCGTCAACTTGCACCTGGATCGAAGTGTTCAACGTCGACGCCGAAGTCAGATGAGCTGCTCCCATCACAAACATCGCCGGCAACGCCACCCAAAACACTGGAGCCAACGACAACCCGATGATCCCCGTTCCGTACAGCATCAACGCGGCGCCTTGCAGCCGGGACCGCCGCACCCGACCAGCCATCGAAGCCACCACCGGTGACGCACAAACCGCTCCCAACCCGACGCACGACAACAGCAGGCCAAACCCTCGCTCCCCCCGCAGGAACACCTCTTCGGCCATCACCACCGACAACATCTGCAACGAAAGACCAAAGAACCCGATCAGACTGACCGTCGCGATCGCCGTGCGAATACCTGGACGTTGCCTGGCATAATCCGCCGCTGCGACAAACTCACGGATCGGACGCAGACGTTCGGTCGCCGGCACCACCGTGCGCGGCACCTGTATCAGGCTCAAGGCCAGAAGAACCGCCCCGTAGCTCACCAAGTTGACCGTGAAGGCCCAACCGGGACCGAAAGCCGCGATGATCACGCCGGCAAGCGCGGGGCCGAACAACCGGCTGGCGTTGAACTGAGCTGAGTTAAGCGTGATCGCCGAGAACAACAACTCTCGGGGAACTAGCTCACTAACGAACGCCTGCCAGGCTGGAAGGTTCAGACCACCGACCACCCCGACCAGCAGCGACATTGCCAGATAGGCAGCCACCGACCGCACCCCAGAAAACCAAAGCACCATCAGCCCCAACGCGGTGAGCGCCTGCAAACTCTGGGTTACCAGAAGCATCGTTCGGCGGTGATGGCGATCGGCCAACGCTCCCGCCACCGGTCCCATCGCCGCCAACGGCGCGATTTGTGCGAACCCGGCTACCCCCACCCAACCGGCACTTTCGGTCAACTGGTAGATCACGATCGGAAGCGCCACCGTCTGAAACCAGCGTCCGGTGTTGGAGATCACGCCCCCAGCCCAAAACAGCCGGAAGTTGCGGTGTCCAAACGCGGCCCCGGCCGCGGCTAACCCCACCGGCTGCGGGGCGCTCACGCGACGGGTCCGGGTAGATACGGAAACCAGTCGGGCCGTAGCCGGTCACCGGCCACCATGCCGTGGTCAGGAAAAGGTGGCGAGGTCCGACCCGGTCGCTGAACGACCCGCGCATCGTCACCAACTAAACGCAACGAAAACACTCGGCGCCGGGACGCAGTTGGGTTCCCCGCCGCACTGTGCACCACCCCGAAATCAAACGCCACCGCGTCACCAGGTTCGACGTCCCAAGCCAGAATCGTTTCCGCGTCGAGCGTCTCGCCAAGTTCCGAAAGTGACCGGTACGGCCGAGGTTGGCGTGGATCGTGACGATAGAACGCTTCACCGCTCAGCCATCGGGTCGGTTCGAGTGGTTGCTCCCAGTGCTGCGAACCGGCGATCACCCGCAGGCTCGAACCGGCCGCGATCGGATCGAGAGGAACCCAGAAGCTCACCGTTTGACGGCCATCTACCAAGTAATACGGGCGGTCGGAGTGCCAGGGAGTCTCGGTATCGGTGCAGGGTTCTTTGACCAGCACATGATCGTGGAACAGCTGCACGTCGCGAGAACCCATCAGCGCAGCCGCAACCGTGGCGGCATCGGACTCGAAAGCGAACCGGCGAAACTCTGCGATGCGATCCCAGTTGCAGTAGTCATCCCAGAAACGGCCGCCCGCGCCTTCCGGCACGTTGTCGGCCACGTAGGGGCCAGGGTCGGTTTCGTTTCGTTCAACTCCCCGTCGAAGTTCCGCCACCCAGTCGGCGAACACCGCCCGTAAACACACGGCGCCATCGCGTTGGAACGTCTCAATCTCGCCGGGCTGAACCTTGAAGGTCACCCGGCAACGCTAGCCACCCTCGGGCCACTCCCGAAATCGCCGGTGACGGGACCGACTCGCCCCGAACCCGGTCCGGTGCCAGACTTGGCCCATGAGCCTCATCAGCAGCGAAGTCCACGGTCGGGTCGGGGTCATTGCCCTCAACGACCCGGAAAAACGAAACGCCATCACCTTGGCCATGAACGACGAAATCGGGGCCGTTCTCGACCAGTGGGAAGCCGACGAGGCGATCGGAGCTGTGGTCTTGACCGGGTCGGGGAAAGGTTTCTGTGCCGGAGCTGACCTTGATGACCTGCTGGCCGGAAGCAACGCCGAAGAAATGAAGGCGATCTACGACGGGTTTCTGCGCATCGCTCACACTCCGCTGCCTACCGTGGCTGCGGTCAACGGAGCCGCGGTAGGGGCCGGGATGAACATGGTGCTGGCCTGCGATCTGGTGGTAGCGGCTCGACAACGAGCACGGTTCGACTCTCGGTTTTTGCAGATCGGAATCCACCCCGGTGGCGGGCACACCTGGCGGCTCCGGTCCATCGCCGGTCGCTCGACGACAATGGCGATGGTGTTGTTCAACCAGATCCTCGACGCGCAACGAGCGCAGGAAGTCGGTCTCGTTTGGGAGGTCGTCGATGACGACACGTTGCTTTCCCACGCCATCGACATCGCCGCGGTGGCCGCCGGTCAGGAACGTCAACTCAACGCCAGAACCAAAGCGTCCATTCTGACCCTTGACACCATCACCGAATCGAACCAGGCGGTCGAACACGAAATCCATCCTCAGCTCTGGTCGATGGGTCAGCCCACCTTCCGGCAGTTGGTGGAACGCCTTCAGTCCACCATCTCATCTAAGCCCGACAGCTGAGCATCACGACACCAGCACCGGTCTGGTTCGCTCAGAACCCGATCCATTCGGTGACCAACTCGTCTCGCCGTTGCTCCCAGTCTTCGCTGGTCATCGCGTAGCGAATGTGGTCCTCCCAGACCCCGTTGATCTCCAAATAGCGCAGAGCAGTTCCTTCGTCGCGCAGAGCCAACTTCTCGGCCACCCGCCGGCTCGCCGCGTTGTGGGGCACGATCGCGGCCTGCACCCGATGAAGGTGCAGTTCATCAAACGCGAACCGCAGAAGGGCAACGATCGCCTCCGGCACGTAACCACATCCCGCTCGGGCCTCATCGATCCAGTAACCGAGGTATGCGTTCTGAAACGGTCCGCGTTGGATCGAATTCAGGTTGACCTCACCGGCAAACGCGCCTTCCACGAACAACCCAAATCCATAGGCGGTACCGAGCTGGCGTTCCCGCCGACGAGACGAACAGCGTGAGGTAAACACCCGGACGTCTTCCACCGGGTCGGGCTGACCCGGGAGCCGTTGTGGTTCCCAACGGGTCAACCGCGCCGCGTTGCGACGACGGACCTCCTGCCATTTCGGAAAATCGTTGGCGTCGAGCGGTCGCAGTAAGACACGACGCCCCAACAAGGTGCTCACGGGCGATGACCGTAGCCCAGCTCAGAACTCGAGTTGTGATGACAGCGAAGATGTGGCTTCGATGAACTCGTCAACCATCTCAAGGACCACCCGAGCCGCAGGTTTCGACTCGTTCATGCTGCCGACGATCTGTCCAACGAAATAGTTCGCTAACTGTTCAGCCCCGGAACCTTTCTGATGCGCGGCTCGGTTGATGCGGCTGATGGCTTCATCAACCAGCACCGGTTGTAGCGGCATCCCCAACGGCATCGGTGTCTCCGGGTTCTCCCATTCGTCGGTCCAGGCCGTCTGTAGCTGGCGGGCGTGCTTGCCGGTCCGACTCTGCGACCGGATGGTGTCTGAAGAGGTTGCCGCAAGGAACTTCTGTTTCACGGTCGGGTGCGTTTCAGCTTCTTCGGTGGTCAACCAGACCGAACCGCACCAGACCCCAGCCGCACCGAGCGCCATGGCCGCCGCCATCTGACGGCCTCGTCCGATCCCACCGGCACCCAGCACCGGGGTTGACCCGACCGCATCCACGATTTCCGGAATGAGCACCATCGTCCCGATCTCACCGGTGTGACCGCCCGCTTCAGACCCTTGCGCGATGATGAAATCGACTCCGGCGTTGACGTGACGTTCGGCGTGTTGCGCCTTGCCAGCCAGCGCCCCGACCCGACGGCCTTCTTCTTTGCACCGTTCGATCATGTGCTGCGGGGGTGGACCCAACGCATTGACCACCAGCGCCGTGTCAAAAGCCAGCGCGATCTCAAGGTTTGGCGCCTGCGACTCAGCCGACATCGGGGCCGCTTTGTCATCCGAACCACCACCGAACTGGCCGCCGCTGGTCTCGGCGTCGGGCAACGGTGGGACGTCATATCGAACCATCAGGTCCTCCACGAACGCCCGGTGCGCGTCCGGGATCAAGTCCCGGATCTGGCCGAGGCTCATGCCTCCCGTTTCGCTCCCGGCGTATTTGGCGGGAACGATCAGGTCCACACCGAACGGCAACCCGTCGACCCGGTCTTGGATCCATGCCAGATCGATTTCGAGTGCGCTCGGCGAATGGGCAACCGCGCCGAGCACACCAACCCCTCCGGCTCGAGTCACCGCGGCGACCACGTCGCGACAATGGCTGAAAGCAAAAATCGGGAATTCGTTGTTGAACATGGTGGTCATTGGTGTCTTCATCGGTCATTCCCTTCGAATGCACGGCGTGTGGTCTGCGTTTCAGCCCACGACAAGCCCTTCTGAACGTCTGGTTCTCGAGGCAGGCCCAACACTTGTTCGGCCACAATATTTCGTTGCACCGCCCACGTCCCCCCTCCCAGCGTCAACGCCGGGGCAAACAAAAACCCGTAATGCCAGATCGGGTCCACGTCAGGGAACTGGCTTGCCGTCCCCCGAGGAAAGTTGATTTCGGTCGCTCCGCTGCGCATCTTTGCTGGCACCTCCCCCGCTGGTCCTGAACCTTCAAGCAAACCAGCCGTGCCTTGCAGGTCTTTGGCGAGCTCCATCACTTCCTGGCCGTGTTCATCGGCCATCAGTTTCTGAATCGACGCCTCCGCTCCCGGCGTTCGTCCCTGCAATTTGGCTGAGAGGGTGCGAAGGCGGTTCAACCGGAGCACTTCGGCGTGACAGAACAGACGAGCGAGACGATCACGAACCACCGGCGAGTGCACGGGGCCTTGCTGACGAACGAGGTCCAGCAGGAGTTCCGCCGACGGTCCTTCACCCCAGAGCGAACCAGAAGAAGAAAGCGATACCCGTTCGTTGGCCAAGGTCACCTTGGCCAACCGCCAACCGTCACCTTCTTCACCGATCCGGTTCTCGACCGGGAGTCGAACGTTGTCGAAAAACACCTGATTAAAAGAATGGGCGGTGGTCATGTCCACGATCGGCGACATCGACACACCGGGGGTGCCCATCGGAAGGGCGAAATAGGAGATGCCACGATGTTTGGGGGCTGACGGATCGGTCCGGGCGATCAGGATCCCCATCCCGCAGGCGTGCGCTCCCGACGACCAGATTTTGGAACCATTGATCACGTATTCGTCGCCGTCACGCACTGCTCGGGTCGCCAGATTCGCGAGGTCCGAACCAGCTTCCGGTTCAGAAAACAGCTGACACCAAATGTCTTCGTGGCGAAAGATCCGATCCAGATAGCGGTCCTTTTGGGCCTGCGTGCCGCCGACCAGAATCGTCGGGGCCGCCCAACCAATCCCGATGGCGTTCGATCCTAAAACGTCGCCGGCTCCATCGGCGCGCTTCACCCGCAACCCTGCGAGTTCCTGACTGATGATGATCTGATGGATCGGGTCGGCCCCCAACCCCCACGGTTCAGGCCAGTGAGGCACCACATAGCCCGCCTCGTGAAGCTCGGCCTGGGTTGGCTCAGGATGTTGTTCGCGCCAAGCCCGAACCGTCAACCGTCGAGGGTCGTCATCACCCGGAAAGTCGAAATCCATCAGCGGTCACCACCGTCGGGGATCCACGCTGCGGGTCGCTTCTCAAGAAATGCCGCTATGCCTTCCTGAGCGTCGCGGCCCCGAAACAACGCAGCTGAACGCTCCGAGGTCCACGCGAACGCCGCAGCAGAATCCATCGTTGGCACCTGGTTGAGGAGTTCTTTGGTAGCCGCTAGAGCCGCCGGGCTACCAGCCAGCAGATCCGCAACCACCTCGTCAACCACCGTGTCGATCTTTTCGGCGGGCACCGCCTGGTTAATCAACCCCATCCGTTGCGCTTCTGGGGCGAGGAACTGGTTTCCTCGCAGCATGACGCTGCGGGCATCGCCGAGCCGCATCTTGGGCAGGCAGAGCACCGAGATCATGGCCGGGGCGACACCGATCCGAACTTCGGTGAACCCCATGCGGGCGGTGTCGATCGCTACCGAATAGTCCATCGCCGCCGCGATCCCCATGCCTCCAGCGACGCAGTGACCGTTGATCTTTCCCACGTACGGTTTCTGGGAGCGTTGAAAGCGAGCAAAGAGATCCACCGGATCGACCGCGCGAACTTCTGACTGATCGGATGGTTCGGACCGTTCAGCCAGGTTCGCACCGGCACAAAACACTCGTCCGGTGTTGGTCAAGACAATGACCCGAACCGAGGGGTCAGCTTCGGCAGCGTCGAGCGCCGCCATCAGCTCGCTGACCAGTCGGCCGCTGAGCGCGTTCTTGTTGGCTTCGTCGGCGAGGGTCACGGTGCAGACGCCGGCCACGGTTTCGCTGCGAACAACCGGTTCAGACATGGGATCCTCCCTTGTGGGTCATGGCGACCTCCGAAGCGCGCCAAGCACCAATTCGACCATCTCATCTGCCGCCTGTTTGGGGGTGGAATGCAGTGTCGGCAGTACTTCAGGCCGAGCGAATTCCCGCCCTAACCCGGCGATCATCCGCGCCACCGCCGCAGTGTCCACCGCTTCGATCAGCCCCTCCACCAACGCCAAGTTCAGTAACGCTTCGGTGACGTCGATCAGGTACTGCGAATGCACCGCATTCAGCCGTTGACCGTCAGGCATAGCCGCCATGTCGTCAGCGAATTCGGGGGTGATGTTCTGCACTGCGACCGTGGCCGCGGCGAGATAGGAACGGATGGACTCAAGCGGATCCAACCCGGCATCGACCACGTCAACCGCGGCCCGACCCACCGTTCGCAGGTTTCGATCCACGACCATCAACACCAGCTCGTTGCGGCTCTCGGCCATCGAGTAGAGGGTGCGTAGTGAACAGTTGAGTTGTGCCGCGAGATCAGCCATCGTCACATCCGAGAAGCCTTTCTCGAAGATTCGACCCAGCTCGTCAAGGATTTCGCGTTGCCGAACCGACAACTCCCGTTCACGCTCCCGGCTCAGCACCGGAGGCGGTGCCGGAAGGCTCCGCAAAACGTCGCGCAGAGAACTCACGGCTGGGACCGTTCCAGCAAGGCAACCGGAATGTCAACGTGACGAGCCCGGATCCATTCACCGAGACTTTTCGCCTGCCCGTCCTGACGGGTTGAGGCCGCCACCCCCTCCTGCAACAACCCGTGGATCAGAAAGTTCAGCGACCACAGGTTCGGAAAGGCAAACCGTTCGATTCGTAGACCGTCACTTTCCGGAAGCAACTGGCGGAGACGATCAACGGAGAGCTCCTGATCTAACCAGGCGTAGACATCGGCGGTGCGGGCAAACACACCGAGGTTGGCGGTTCCGCCTTTGTCCCCCGAGCGGGCACCAACCAGGTGACCCAACGGAACTCGTCGGGTCGGCCCCGACCACGAACGCGTCTGCACCACCGGAACGTCCGGTTCGACGACTGCTACCGGATCCGCCGGAGGCGCGACCGATTCGACCACGGTGCGGGCACCACCAAGTACCACCACCTGCTGCGGCACCAGATCGGCCGGGATCAGACCCGCGGTGTGGATGCCGAACGGTTTAGCGATTCCTCCACCAGCCAGCCCGTAGAACCCGGGGATGGTGGCCAGCGCCATCTCGTTGACCGCTACCCCTATGGCTCGGCAGTTGCGTTCGTCGGGGTCCTTGACCGTCAGACGCCAGCTTGCGGTGGCTGCCTCGTTGCTGGCCGGATCGTCATGATCGGTTCGCACCAACGTTTCGGTGACGCTGGCAAAGCTGTCGACGGGAACCGGGGAAGCCGCCCAGAACGCCTCGTGCAGCAGCGCCGCTTTCGCTTCCACATCAAGACCGGTCAGTGCAATGGTCAGGTCGGTACGGAAACCGCCCCATGAGTTCATCGACACTTTGAGCCGGTCGGGTGGGGCTTGTCCGCGGGTCCCGGTGATCTGCACCCGGTCTGGTCCCGCTTGGGTAAGCGCGATCGTGTCGAACCGGCTGGTGACATCCGGCCCGAGGTAGGCCGGTGAGCCGATTTCGTACAGCAGCTGAGAAGTCACCGTGCCGACGGTTACCGCCCCGCCGGTTCCCGGATGCTTGGTAATCACCGACGAACCATCGGCGGCTATCTCAGCGATCGGGAACCCGGCCCGTTCCAAACCTTCGATCTCGGTGAAAAACGAATAGTTGCCTCCGGTGGCCTGCGTTCCACATTCGATGACGTGCCCGGCCACGACTGCACCGGCCAGTGGGTCCCAGGCATCACGCGACCATTGGTGATGCCACGCCGCCGGACCGCAGACAATGGCCGCGTCGGTGGTTCGTCCGGTTACGACAATGTCGGCTCCCGCATTGAGCGCCTCAACAATCCCCCAACATCCGAGGTAGGCGTTGGCCGAGATGTACTCCCGGTCCGGTACCGGACCACCATGATCGAAGTCGGTCAGGTCCCCGGCGCGAAACTCGTCGAGCCGACCCACGAGATCGTCGCCGTTCACATAGGCAATGGTCGGGTTCAGCCCGAGCCGATCCGCGACCTCGGCGACCGCTTCGGCGCAACGTTGCGGGTCGAGCCCACCGGCGTTGGACACCACCTTGATCCCTTTCGCGAGGCAGGAACCCATGACCTGCTCCATCTGAGAAACAAAGGTTCGGGCGTAACCGCTACCCGGCGTTTTGGCCTGCGTTCGGGCCAGAATCAGCATGGTGAGTTCGGCTAGCCAGTCACCGGTCAACACATCGATCGGGCCGCCTTCCACCATTTCGCGAGCAGCCGAGAGACGGTCGCCGTAGAAACCAGAACAGTTCGCGACCCGCAACGGTTCAGCCATCACCGCCTCCCATCGGCGGCGGTTCAATCGTCAACAACAAGGCACCGTTTTCGAGTTGTTGCCCTTCAGCAATCAGCAGCGATGACACCACCCCAGCAATCGGGGCCGCAATGTGGTGCTCCATCTTCATTGCTTCTAGCACTACCAAAACCTGCCCGGCGGCAACCTGATCACCTTCGGCACATCGCAACTCGAGAACGATCCCTGGCATCGGCGCTACCAGCCCACCGGTCGGGGTGTCGCTGCCGGGCGGCGCAAACCGAGGAGTAACAGCCAACGACACCGTGGTCGAGTCCAAGCTGACATGGATGTGGCCACCCGCGGCACTGACCGATGCGACCCGTCTCACCCCGTTGATGTCGAGATCAAGGTCGGTGTCGCTCCAGCGGTGCACGGTCACGACCCGGCCGTTTGCCAACACGAACCCTCCCGAACGCCGGGGTTGGTACTCGATCCGAAGGCCGTTCTCGCCAGCGGCTGGGGTTGCGAATTCGACCCACTGCGGTGGGAACCCACCGACCCGGAAGTTTGAAGGGGCAAAACCCCAGATGCCGTCCTGCTGACGGTTCCGACCCTGAAGCCACATGGCCGCCACCACCGCGGCAGTTTCGACCTGTTCGAACGGCTGGGGGTGAACCACCGGGACTCGTTCGATGAAATCGGTGGTGGTGTCACCGGCCAGAAAAGCTTCGCTTCGCAACGTGGCGACCAGAAAGTCTCGGTTGGTGGTCACCCCGGCCAGATGGAGCCGCTCAAGGGCGAGCGCCAAACGTTGCGCTGCTTCGGTTCGGGTTGGGGCGTGGGCGATGACTTTGGCCAGCATCGGGTCGTATTCGACACCAACCACGCTCCCCTGGCGTACCCCGCTTTCCCACCGCACCACTGGTTCTGTTGATGGGGCAAAAGCAGCCAAGGTGCCCGAAGCCGGGAGGAACCCGTTGGAGGGATCTTCGGCATACAAACGAACTTCGATGGCGTGCCCGTCCCAGGTGACATCGTCGGTACCAAAATCGAGCGGTTCACCCGCGGCAACCCGCAACTGTTCGCGGACAAGGTCACGGCCGGTCACTTCTTCAGTGACCGGGTGCTCGACCTGAAGTCGAGTGTTGACTTCCAAGAAAAAGAATTCGCGGCTGGCATCGTCGACGAGAAACTCGACGGTCCCCAGTGAGCTGTACGCCATCGAAGACGCCAACGCCAGCGCCGCGTCACCCATGGCGCCCCGCAACCCGTGATCCACGATCGGTGACGGCGACTCTTCGATGATTTTCTGATGGCGGCGCTGGATCGAACATTCTCGCTCGCCGAGGTGCACCAGGTTGCCGTGCTGATCGCCAAGAATCTGGATCTCGACGTGACGGCTGGCCGCCACATAGCGTTCGAGAAATACCCGATCGTCACCGAACGCGTTGGCCGCTTCCCGCTGCGCCGACGCCACCGCCTCGGCGAGGTCTTCGGCCCGGTGCACGACCCGCATGCCTTTCCCGCCCCCTCCGGCCGCGGCTTTGACCAGCAGCGGATAGCCGACAGTTGCCGCGTGGCCAGGATCATCCGACGACGGCAAGGTCGGCACTCCGGCTCGCTCGGCTGCCTGCTTGGCGGCCAGCTTGTCGCCCATCGTTTCGATCACGTCGGGAGCTGGCCCCACCCAGCAGATCCC
>Ga0075474_10000114_pt1 | contig 25664 bp, 20 predicted proteins | sample DEB08_DNA_2_FD_71485 | JGI IMG/M metagenome (GOLD analysis project Ga0075474, IMG submission 71485) | Aqueous microbial communities from the Delaware River and Bay under freshwater to marine salinity gradient to study organic matter... | ecosystem: Environmental > Aquatic > Marine > Coastal ...
TTTGAAATCTCATAGGGGTTTTGTGTACAGGCTACGAGGCTAAATGCAATACTCGATAAAAGAAGAAATTTTTTCATAGTGCAAAAATAGAAATTTAGCTGATGGGAATACGCTCTAACATTCGTTCAACCACCTTAAATGCGGCTGGACAAATGGATGTGTTTTTAAGAGTCAAGGATCTTATCTGATGAAATTTCTTACGATCTGTGTGAGGATATTCACGACATGCTTTTGGCCTAACATCATAAATATTACAATAGTTATCATGGGCTAAGAATGGACAAGGCAGTTCTTTTAGAACCCAGTCGTTATCCTCATCAAGACGAAGATAGGTATCCGTAAAGGCCGCTTCCTTCATTTTGAAATGCTTAGATATTCGTTGTATATCGGCTGAGGTGAATAGTGGGCCTGTAGTTTTACAGCAATTCGCGCAACTGAGACAATCCACTTCTTCGAATACTTCTTCGTGAATTTCTTTAATTCTATAGTCTAGATCTTTAGGAGTTTTTTTCGATAGCTTTTTCAGATAGGTAGAATGAGCTTTAGCTCGATCTTTAGCTAACGATTTTAACTGATCTAAGGACGGTGTCTTCATGGATTGTCAAAAATAGACCAACTTTGCAATATGGATGATGTTTTTGGAATTGCTGCTCGAGATTTTTTCATGACTAAAAATAAAAATTTGGTCATTGAAACTCGTTCTTCTCTTGGAGACGAGGATGAAATTCCTGTTTATTATTTATTTCGATCAAGGAGTGAAATGCCTCCGCTAGAGGTGAAGGCTTTAGAGGTGAGTAAGGGGGCAGTTCTTGAGATCGGTTGTGGAGTGGGGAGTCATCTTCTCGAATTAAATTCACCTAATTCTTTTGGGATAGATTCTTCTTTACTATCTATTGAAATTGCTAAAAGGAGAGGTGTGCAAAATGTTAAGTTGAGCACTTGGCAAAATTATATTAGTGAACAAAAATTTAACTCAATTCTACTTCTTATGAATGGCTTAGGTCTAGCAGGTTCGCTGAACAAGTTACCGAGCTTTCTACTTCATCTGTCTAAATGGTTATTACCTGGGGGGTCAATCATAGCTGATTCTAGTGACATCAATTATTTATTCGAAGAGGAAGATGATGGTGGAGTTTGGATGCCCGCGACAGCTTATTACGGAGACCTTACTTATTCGATAACCTACCAAAAGTCTCGATCACAATTTGACTGGCTCTTTGTTTCTTTCGAAGAACTACTGAAAGTTTGCGTTACCCTTGGATTTAAATGTGAGAAAATCTTCGAAGGGGAGAATAATCACTACTTGGCGAGAATTACTCCTTAAGGCACATTCAGGTATTTATGAGTTTGGAGTGTGATCTTCCACTGTGGATTATTCTTCACAAAATCAACCATGAGTGGCATCATTTTTTCTCGGACGCTCCATTCTGGTTGCATCAGTAATTGACATTTTGTATTCACCTTAGAAGCCTCCTCAATAGCAAATTCAAAATCGTGTTTATTGTAGATAATCACTTTCAATTCGTCGGCTAGCTCGTAAGACTCTAGGTTAGGTGCCTTAAATTTTTTAGGAGATAAACAGAACCAGTCCCAATTTCCTGAAACAGTATGTGCCCCAGATGTTTCAATATGAGTTCTAAATCCTGAATCTTTGAGATGATGCGTTAATTGATCTAGTGAGTGTATAAGGGGTTCTCCGCCGGTAATTACCACAATTGGACATTGCTCGGGGATCTCAGCGACTAAATCTTGAATAGCATATTTCGGATGCGTATCCATCGGCCAACTTTCTTTTACGTCGCACCAATGACACCCGACATCACAACCGCCCAAGCGAATAAAGTAGGCTGCAGATCCTTGAAATTCACCTTCGCCTTGGATGGTATAGAAGGATTCCATTACGGGCAGCATTTCTGAATTCATGCTGCAAAGATAAGTTACCTATGGATACATTATATGGCGAGAACGGATCACTTTGAAGGCTTCGAGATCTTTTTCCCAGGTTGCTCGAATTTGGTTTTCTGTGAACCCAGATTGGATCATTTCTTCTAATGCCGATTGACCACTGTGAAGTTTAAATGACTCACTCTTGAAAAAAGCCCCTTTGTGATGATGATACGCTTTAAGTAACCAATGTAGGCTTACCTTTTTAGGTACTTCTACCAGGCTCAAATCTTCTCCATAACATAGTTCTCCTAATTGCTTTGGATATTTAGCCCCTAGGGTAGATGTTACCTCATAATTAAAACTAAAAACCGTTTGATCAAGATCTTTTGATCCATATCGCTGAAAGGGTTGCGGAGTTCCTCTCCCAGCATTGATATGGGTACCCTCGAATAATCCAAGCGACGGATAAAGGGCAATTGATTGGGCATTAGGTAAGTTTGGCGATGGCCTAATGGGTAGATGGTATCGGTGTGTTCGATCATAATTAGCCATCTGAATCACTTTTAATTCTAGTGACTTTTCTGTTTCTAACCAGTTCTCTTCATTTAATAAACGGGCATATTCTCCAATGGTTAAACCGTAGACTAATGGGATCGGTTGAAGCCCGAGAAAGCTTGTGTTTTCTTTCTCCATTACCGGCCCATCAACTAGGTCTCCATTGGGATTAGGTCTATCCAGAACAATCAATGGGATATGGTTATCAGCCGCCGCTTCCATAATATATTGAAGGGTGGCGATATACGTATAAAATCGCACCCCAACATCTTGAATATCGAATAAGATGAGGTCTACATCGTTTAAGTCTTCTTTAGTGGGTTTTCTCTGTTTCCCGTACAAGGAAACGATTTCAATTCCTGTTTTTGGGTCGATACTTGAGCTTACTTTTTCTCCTGCGTCAGCTATTGTTCGAAATCCGTGCTCAGGACTAAATATTTTAGACACCTCTATTTTTCTACTTAGTAGCGTATCTACTAGATGCGTATAACTATTTCTATTGCATCTTCTTACCACAGAAGTTGCATTAGCAACGATTGCGATGTTTTTATTTTCAAGTTGTTCTATGTAATCGCCTATTCTTTCAGCCCCAACAATTAGATTTTCTTCTAAAGATTGGGCTTTGGTTGTTAAACATCCCGCTATAATTATCAGCACCAAAAGCGTACTTTTGATACGATGACTTCTAGAGTGAATATGACTTTTCAACGTTTTGTAGCTCATCGGTGGTTACAAGGATCCGGATGGATCTTTCCGAAAGGTAGCGCAAAATTTGCTGTTTTAGCGATTGCATTAGGAGTCTTTATCAGCTTTATGGCAATCGCTGCCGGACAAGGATTACAGCAAGCCATTCATCAAAAAATAAGGCACTTTGAGGGCGACTTATTACTTACTCCTTATCCATCAGAATTAATTTCTGATACCCTTGTACCTCATCAAATAGAGGCTTCACAATTTTCTCAGATGATTGAGTATGCACGCACTATTGCTGTATTACGGTCATCAAAAAAGGTGAAAGGGGTACAAGTCAAAGGAGTTAAATCTGAAGACCTCAATTTTTTAGTGGGAGACTATCTCCTTCGAGGTGGGCTTAATAGGTTCTCAGGTTCGGAGTTTACGGCTATCCTATCAGAGACTATTGCTAATGAATCGGGGTTAAACATAGGAGACGACTTTTTTCTCCTTTTCAATTCAACTACTGGTGTACCCAAGCAGCGTAAATTTAGACTTGCTGCAACCATTCAAACTGACTTCCCTACCTATGACGAACAATTGGTGTTCACCTCTTTGAGCACTCTAAGAGGGGTTATTAAGGATGATCTGATTTCTGGGTACTCTTTATACACGCGAGATGATCAAGATCCTTTAACGCTTCTTGAGTCTATGGATCCTATGGCATTCGATTTTTTTGAAGTTTCCTTTTTGGCCGATCGATACCCAGATTTGTATCAATGGATCGAACTATTTGATTTAAACATCTTGATCATCTTAGTTGTTGTTTTAGGAGTAGCTTTTTTTGCACTTATAACCACGCTTATCAGCCAAATCATTGAGAGACGTACGAGTTTAGGTTTGCTCATAAGTATGGGAGCTAGCCAGTCTCATTTGCGAAGGATTTTTTCTCAATTGGGAGCTTACTATTTGATTGTCGGATCATTTTACGGTACGCTTTCAGCTTGGGTTCTGATCTTATTACAGAATCAATTTCATTTTTTGAAATTTCAAAATCCTGAAGAGTATTACATCACTCATGTTCCTTTTGAGCTGAGCCTATCCGATACCCTTATATTTTTGATTCTTTTTATTCTGATCGGATATATCGTCATTCAGATTAGTTCTCGCGCACTTAGGCGATTAAATCCGATACAATTGTTACGTATATGATAAAGCAGATCAGTCGAGTTATAGATGGTTTAGCGCATTGTGTGCAAGTTGATTCAGGAAAAATAGCGAGTTACACCGTTGATGGGTTTGAATTCATTCATCAAAGAGCAACAGGATGGCCTAATTCGGATACTGAAATGTTTCCGATAATCGGACCCACTGCCAAGGCGGATTATCGTGTTCAGGTGAATGATTCCAAAGTTGTACTCGATCAGCATGGTTTGTTAAGGGAGTTCCCATATGAACATTTAACCTCTGAAGGAGCGATGTCGAGATGGGTTAAGAAATACAAAGCATTCACCGAGCTTACCAATTCAAAGTATCCGGAGAATTCACCGGAAACAGTTCAGTTTTGGCCGCATGATTTTACTTTTACCAAGTCTTTTGGCTTTAATGAAAAAGGTCTTGAAATTACTTTTGAAATCGAGGCTGACAAGGAAATGCCCTTTATGCTTGGGTATCATCCCGCCTTTAAGATTAACCCCGATTATAAGGCCGAACTTATCGCTGATAAACAGATACACACCATACAGAATGTTTTACATGCGGGTTCTGAGGCCTATGAAATTGCTCATTCGACACGCCTCATTTTAAAGAACGAGAAGTCAATAGCCATCGAGACTGAGGGTTTTAATCACTTTATGTGCTGGACAGAAGTCCCAGAAATGCTATGTATCGAACCCATCACTTTCTACCCTAGTTCGGTGAATCAGAAAGAACTGCATAAAGGCTTTCAAACGATGAATACCCCCAAACGAATTTTCAAAACTTTGATGTATCCTGTGGAGCTTTTATAATGAGCAGCGGGTTGGTGTGTTGGCGCCGATGGCTCAAGAAAATCGTGGAGCCGGAGGGACTCGAACCCTCGTCCAAACAAGCAATGAAAACGCTTTCTACATGCTTAGACGTTGTTTGATTTTCGAAAAATAACTGATCAACGACAACCTATTATTCTCTTAGCTTCTTTATTTGGAATAGTACTCGAAGCAGGAACTATTCGATGTTGACTTTAATGGTGCCTCTATAAAGAACGCCGCCAACAAGGGCTTTCTAGAGACATTCAGCTTTCCCGCCTTGCGGGACTAGGCCAAATCCTACTGTAATTCAGATTATTAGGCAGCTAAAGCGTAAGTATTTTCGCCATTTAAAAAAGATGAAGTAGAGATTTACGAGCATTACCTTCATAGCTCGACATGCTTACGATTTGATTGATCTTGCTGTCAAATCCAAATCGGCCCCAATAAGAAAAAGAACGTGTTTTCTAAGGGCACAAAGATAGCTAATCGCCAAGAATTACTCTTTGGTATTTAAGGTAAAGCTAATGGTAGGATGTGTTTTTGGTGCAGTATACGCCCCAAGTGCTTTAAAAGACAGATTTATTTCAGAAATTCTGTCAATGGTCTTTATCTGAAGTGTTTTTTGGGTTCCCGCTTCTAAATTGAATACTGGAGAGTTTTCATAGAAAGTAAAAGCACTAACATTTTCAAGTAGTAGATCACTACTGCAATGATTGGTGAGAGTAATCTTCAATATTTTAGTGTCTGCAACATAGCCATCAACTTCGATTTCAATACTTGCTTTGAGCAGTGGGAGTAGAAATTCTTCTCGTCCGACCAGTAGGTCATTGTATGCGGCAACCGTACGTTTTGCAAATAGGGCTTCTTTAAGAGATGCGATAGATCGCTCCTTAGTGAAGACAAGTGTTACAGGTCTTTGTAATCCTTTATTAGCATAATCCCATTCGATGAGGTCGTGAACATCTGAGGTGGCCATGATGGTTAAATCTTCTTCGAGAGCGATACTTAGTGATTCCTCTGCATAGGCTCCGAAATTGATGACCTCAATGCCGTGAAGTTTCTTTTGTTTGATTTGTTTCTTTTGAAAATCACCTAATTCTGGATTACCATCTTTTCTCTGTGCCGACCATGAGGGATGATTCCAGAAAACAAAAGCATCCTGCTTTTTTGCTTGGTCAAATGCATCTTGCGCTTGGTCTTGTAAGAGTGGATTGGAGTCAGCAAGGAATAGTGCATTATTGTGTCCGACAGGAGCACTTCTTGTAATCTCTGACCCAGGTATAATTAAAAGATCGTGGTCTTTTGCCTCCTCTAATGCCAATTCGTAGGCTCTGTTGCGATCGGGGTGAGGTATGTCGGCAAGATGGGGCTGGTACTCTAGGTGCTCGGTAAGTGCGATGGCATCAAGATTATCCATTAGTGCCTCTTGCACTCTTATGGTAGGCCAAACGTTTCCATCTGAAAATACACTGTGAATATGTAGGTCGGTGCTAAGTGTCAGGTACCCTTCGATGTTCGGGAATTTAATGGGATTAACCCCTGAATGACTATGGTTCTGAGCGAATCCGAAAAAGGTGACAAACACTAGTAGGAATCGAGCTTTCATAAGTTTAATCTTTTGAACAAAAGTATTCGAGTAAATGTTTCGGTAGCTTAATAAACGGTTATGATTGTGTTATTGCAATTCAACCGTTACTTCTCTCAATCGTGCAAGTTTATCGATGAGACCTTCGGCCTTTTCAAGATCGAGCATATTTGCTCCATCGCTTTTTGCATTCTTTGGGTCAAAATGTGTTTCTATAAACAAGCCATCTACGCCAACTGCAACTCCAGCTTTGGCCATAGATTCAATAAGGGCAGGGCGTCCGCCTGTTACTCCCGACCTTTGATTCGGTTGCTGGAGTGAGTGAGTGACATCTAATACCACTGGGGCATATTGCTTCATTGTAGGAATTCCTCGATAATCAATTACTAGATCTTGGTAACCAAACATTGATCCTCTCTCAGTAATCCAGCTCTTATGATTTCCTGCATCACTTACTTTCTGAACTGCAAATTGCATGCTTTCAGGGCTCATAAACTGGCCCTTTTTTAAATTAACCACTTTGCCAGTTTCTGCTGCAGCGATTAATAAATCGGTTTGACGCACGAGAAAAGCGGGTATTTGTAATGCATCTACATATTCGGCAGCAAGGGCTGCATCTGACTCTTTATGAATATCAGTAAGCGTAGGAACTGAAAAAGTCTCAGATACTTTTCGAAGAATCTTCAGTGCTTTTTCATCTCCAATTCCCGTAAATGAGTCTACTCTGCTACGGTTTGCCTTTTTAAAACTTCCTTTAAAGAAATAAGGGATTTTATATTTATCAGTAATGGTTACCAGTTTTTCGGCAATTCTGAGGGCCATCTCTTCTCCTTCAATAGCACAAGGACCGGCAATTAAAAAGAACTGTTTAGAGTCTAGGTGTTTAAGATTTGGAACGTCGAAATTCTTCATAGAAAATGCAATGTTTTAACATTGAATGTATCAAAGGTACTTTTTATTCACTTCTCGGTGTAAAATACCGCTATATTTGCGCCGCCTTAAGGCGCATATTTGGACCTATCCTATGAAAACCATTAAAAACATCGCGATTATCGCTCACGTTGACCACGGTAAGACTACTTTGGTTGATAAGATTATGTACCACTGTCAACTCTTCAGAGAGAATGAAAATAAGGGAGACCTTATTCTCGACAACAATGATCTCGAACGCGAGCGCGGAATTACTATCGTATCCAAAAACGTATCGGTAATCTACAAGGGAATGAAGATTAATATTATCGACACTCCTGGTCACGCCGATTTCGGAGGTGAGGTGGAGCGTGTTTTAAACATGGCTGATGGGGTGTTACTACTTGTCGATGCCTTTGAAGGTCCGATGCCTCAAACACGTTTTGTACTTCAAAAAGCAATTAGCTTGGGGCTTAAACCTTGTGTGGTTGTAAATAAGGTAGATAAAGAGAATTGCACCCCAGACGAGGTCCACGAGAAGGTGTTTGATTTGATGTTTGAATTAGGGGCAGAAGAGTGGCAGTTAGATTTTCCAACCGTTTATGGTTCGGCAAAAAATGGTTGGATGAGCGATGATTGGAAGAACCCAACTACGACCATTGAGCCTCTTTTAGATATGGTTGTTGAACATATCCCAGAGTTCAAGCCAGAGGAGGGAACCACACAAATGCTGATTACTTCTTTAGACTATTCTTCTTTTACAGGAAGAATTGCGATTGGACGCCTGCAGCGCGGTAGAATTGCAGAGGGTCAACAAGTAACCTTAGTGAAGAGAGATAGCACTCAGATTAAGACACGCGTAAAAGAGGTATTTACTTTTGAAGGTTTAGGTCGTCAGAAAGTTACTGAGGTAAAAGCGGGTGATATTTGTGCTATCGTCGGTATGGAAGGTTTTGAAATTGGAGATACGGTTGCTGATTTTGAAAACCCTGAAGCACTGCCATCCATTGCGATTGATGAACCAACTATGAGTATGTTGTTTACCATTAACGACAGCCCATTCTTTGGAAAGGACGGTAAGTTCGTTACTTCAAGACATATCAAAGAGCGTCTAGAAAAAGAGTTAGAAAAGAACCTTGCTCTTCGTGTTCAGGCAACCGATAGTGCAGACCGTTTTATTGTCTACGGACGTGGAGTTCTCCATTTATCCGTTCTTATCGAAACGATGCGTAGAGAAGGGTATGAAATACAGATCGGACAACCGCAGGTAATCATCAAAGAGATTGACGGAGTGAAGTGTGAGCCTGTTGAACAATTGACTATTGATCTTCCTGAGGAGGTTTCGGGTAAGGCTGTTGAGATGGTTTCTATGCGTAAAGGTGAAATGATTAGTATGGAGTCACGTGGGGCCCGTATGTTCATCGAGTTTATCATTCCTTCACGAGGTATCATTGGTCTTAGAAATCAATTACTTACTGCAACCGCAGGAGAGGCTATTATGGCACACCGATTCTTAGAGTATCAACCACTGAAAGGCACAATTCCTGGTCGAATTAACGGATCGATGGTGTCTCTTGAAAACGGTACTGCGATACCTTACTCAATTGATAAGCTTCAGGAGAGAGGTACGTTCTTTATCGATCCGGGAGAAGATATTTATGAAGGTCAGGTTATTGGAGAGAATTCTCGTGCTGACGATATGGGGGTTAACATCACTAAGACGAAGAAGCTAACCAACGTTCGCGCTTCAGGGTCAGATGATAAAGCTCGCATCGTACCTGCGATTAAATTTTCTTTGGAGCAGGCTTTGGAGTATATCCAGAAAGACGAGTACGTCGAGGTAACTCCCAATTACTTAAGATTGCGAAAGGTCTTATTGAAAGAGACCGACAGAAAACGTTCAAAGGCTATTTAACCGCAGCTGCGGCTCCAACAATTCCCGCATTATTTCTTAACGCGGCAACTCTGATCGGTGTATTGGCAGTGATAAGATGCTCGTATTCATCGTAACGCTTAGACAGCCCTCCGCCAAGTATGAAAAGGTCTGGTGCTACAAGAAGTTCGGTGATTTTTAAAAATTTGCTGAATCTTACGGCCCACTCATCTATTTCTAGACCTTCTCGTTGCATGGCGCCATTCGAGGCCCAGTCCTCAATTTTTTTAAATTTCTTATACGGTATCTGTCCTAACTCGAAATTGGGAATAAGTTCGCTATCGTAGAATGCACCGCTACCGAGGCCTGTCCCGATAGTGATCATTATAACAAGACCTTTTTCACCTTTACCTACACCGAAGTTCATAGTGGCGTATCCGGCCGCATCAGCATCGTTGACTACCGTAAAATCTAATCCGGTCTCTTCATGAAATACTTTACTTACATTTTGATTTTTCCACGACTTATGCAAGTTGCCACTCGATAGGCAGATTCCGTTTTTTATGATCGTCGGAAAACCCACTCCAACCTTTCCTTTGTAGTCAAAATGAGTAACGATTTTGCGTACCGCCTTGGCCATGCTTTCAGGATTTCTCTTTTGAGGTGTAGGAACTCTGAACCGTTCGCTAACTAACTCACCAGTATCAGGGTCTACTAGAGCTCCCTTCATTCCTGTTCCTCCAATATCAATACCAAGTACAGCCATAAGTAGTTGTTTTTAGGGCTACAAATAAATAGATTTTTTAAGAACCTACAGGTTCTAACTTATGAATCCTTTGATTTTCACAACGAATTACGGGGTGATTATACCTTTTAATAAGTCGGTAGTCATGAGTGGCTAGAATCACCGTATTGCCTTTACGATGAAGTTCCTCAAATAAATCCATCACTTCTAACGCGGTTTCTGGGTCTAGGTTTCCTGTTGGTTCATCCGCAATGATTAGCTCTGGATCATTTAAAAGGGCTCGAGCAATGGCTACACGCTGTTTTTCACCGCCAGATAAGTGATGAATAAATCGCTTTTGTTTGCCAGAAATTCCAACTTTTTCGAGCGTTTGCATAATGCGATCCATGCGATCTGATTTAGATTTCCACCCGGTTGCTTTAAGAATGACATCAAGGTTGTCAAAAACATTGCGGTCATCAAGTAATCTAAAATCTTGAAATACTATTCCTAATTGTCTTCTAAGTGTCGGTAGTTCGTTCTCTTTGAGTTTCGCTAAATTGAAGGACTTAAAACTTGCCGTTCCTTTACTAATTTGGGTGTCCCCATAGATCGCTTTTAGAAGACTACTTTTGCCCGAACCTGTTTTACCAATTAAATAGAGGTAATCTCCTTTATTTACTTCGAGAAATACCTCTTTTAAAATCACCTCGTTTCTAACCCCAATGTTGGCAGATTGTAAGCTTAACAGCAACTGGTGTGAGCTCATTAATTCCTTTTTTGATTTTCTAAAGTTAGCAAATAGCGAACTTACAATTGGAAGATTATTTAGTGATCTAGGTTTTTACTATTTTCAAACTCCAAATGGTTATTGCTATGAAATTCAGATTAATTGTATTGGGAATACTTCTTGTTTTCGCATCGTGTTTAAGTAAAGTCGAGGTGGATACCATTGTATTCAATGGACAGATTTATTCACTCGATTCGGAGAATACAACCTACACGGCAATGGTTATTGATAAAGGTCGTATTGTAACGCTAGGTTCGGATGATTTGAAAGATCGCTTTATAGCCAAGCAGCTCGTTAATCTAGAGGGTAAGGCCGTGGTTCCAGGACTTATTGATGCTCATAGTCATTTTTATGGGCTTGGATTAGGGACGCTTCACGTGGATCTTGTGGGAACCGAAAGTATCGATGAGGTGCTCGCTCGCATAGATGTCTTTAGATCTCAGAATAGCGATGTCGATTTTATTTATGGACGTGGCTGGGATCAAAATGATTGGAATATCAAAGAGTTTCCTACTCGCTTTGATTTAGATCGTCGATTTTCTGATCTTCCGGTAGTTCTTGAAAGAGTTGACGGGCATGCTTATTGGGTGAATTCCAAAGCTATACAGTTAGCTGAGATTGACTCAAATACTCCTATCGACGGGGGAGCTGTTATTCTTTTAAATGGAGAACCTTCTGGAGTTTTAGTTGATGGTCCCATGCGTTTTATAGATGCTGTGATGCCACCTCCGAGTCGTGATCAACAGATTAAAGGTTTGTTGGCTGCTCAAGATATTTGTTTTGATTACGGTTTAACCTCGGTTAGCGATGCAGGTATCTCTAAGGAGGTTATTCAGTTGATAGACTCTCTTCAGCAAGAAGGATTGTTAAAGATTCGCTTGTATGCGATGATTAGTAATACAGAAACGGATGTAAACTATTTCTTAGATAACGGACCCTACAAGACGGACCACCTCAATGTAAGTTCGGTAAAGGTATATGGTGATGGTGCCTTAGGTTCTAGAGGTGCTGCGCTTAAGCGACCTTATGCCGATGCACCAGGTCATTTTGGAGCATTCGTCACTCCTGTAGATCAAATGAGAGCAATCGCAGAACGACTTATTGATTCTGATTTTCAAATGAATACCCACGCCATTGGAGATGCAGCGAACTATGAAGTACTTTCAATTTATAAAGATTTGCTAAGCGAAGAAGATGACCGAAGATGGAGAATTGAACATGCTCAAATTGTTGATGAGCTTGATTTTTCACTTTTCTCAAAGGGAGTGATTCCTTCTGTTCAACCTACGCACGCTACCAGTGATATGTATTGGGCTGAGGATCGATTAGGGCACGAGCGTATGACTGGAGCCTATGCATATCAAACGCTATTGGCAAAGTCAGGAATTGTTGCTTTAGGAACTGATTTCCCTGTAGAATCGGTGAATCCGTATTATACTTTTTATGCTGCTGTGGCTCGTAAAGATCTTAAAGGATATCCAGATACTGGATTCATTCCAGAGCAGTCGCTCACCAGAGAACAAGCATTACGCGGGATGACAGAATGGGCTGCTTATGCTCAGTTTGAAGAGAATGAAAAGGGTAGACTTCTACCAGGATTCTTTGCGGATTTCACGGTATTGTCTGCGGATTTAATGACTGCTTCAGAGAAAGATCTTCCTTTTATTCAAGCAGAGATGGTTTATGTCGCAGGAGAGCGAGTGAAGTAACACTATCAAACCTCAATACGGGATTGAAGCTGTGTAAATTTCATTTTTATATAGAAGCGACCTATATACTTTCATTTTAAAACCATTAATAATTTAGTAATTTAGTTTTAAAACATTTAATTCCATTTTTGCTTCAAATTATTAATCCATGTGTGGAATTGTAGCGAGTTTTGATTACCAAAAAATAGAAGCAGATCAACGTAGTCAGCTTTTAGAAATGTCAAAAAAGATCAGGCACAGAGGCCCTGATTGGAGTGGAATTTTTAGTGACGATCATGCCGTTTTAGCGCATGAGCGCTTAGCGATTGTTGACCCAGCTTCGGGAAAGCAACCTCTTTTTAATAAAGAGCAGACTCTTGTGCTTGCTGCCAATGGTGAGATTTATAACCACAGAGAACTTAGATCTGAGGTGGGAGAAGGGTATGAGTTTCTTACGCAATCTGATTGTGAGGTAATTCTAGGTCTTTATGATAAAGAAGGCTCATCATTTCTAGACAAACTCAACGGTATTTTCGGTTTTGCACTTTACGATAAAGTAAAGAATGATTACCTCATTGCTCGTGATCACATGGGTATCATTCCTCTTTACATGGGATGGGATGAGGAAGGAGTTTTTTATGTCGCTTCTGAATTAAAAGCTCTTGAAGGTTTCTGTACTCAGATCGAACTTTTTCCTCCAGGGCATTACAAAACTAAGGATATGGAAAAGCCTGAGCCTTGGTATGATCGCGAATGGAAGTCATTTGATGCGGTTAAAGAGAACGAAGCTTTGATTAGTGAGCTTAGAAAAGCTCTTGAAGATGCCGTAGAGCGGCAATTGATGTCAGACGTCCCTTATGGTGTATTACTTTCAGGAGGTCTAGATTCTTCAATCACATCGGCTATTGCGAAGAAGTTTTCAAGCCGTCGCGTAGAAAGTGGAAACACTGAGGATGCCTGGTGGCCAAGACTTCATTCTTTTGCAGTTGGTCTTAAGGGGTCTCCAGACCTTGCTGCCGCTCAAAAGGTAGCGGATCACATCGGTACGGTTCACCACGAAATTACCTTTACTATTCAAGAAGGTTTAGATGCGATTAAAGACGTTATTTATCACTTAGAAACCTACGATATTACAACGATTAGAGCTGCAACTCCAATGTATCTCATGGCTCGAGTGATTAAATCTATGGGGATTAAAATGGTGCTTTCTGGTGAAGGTTCTGATGAGTTATTTGGAGGATACTTATACTTTCACAAGGCGCCTAATGCTAAGGAGTTTCACGAGGAGACTGTTCGTAAATTAGAAAAGCTTCATATGTACGATTGCTTGCGAGCAAACAAAGCTCTTTCTGCTTGGGGCATTGAAGGGCGTGTTCCTTTCCTTGATAAAGAATTCATCGATGTTGCCATGCGCCTTAATCCGTCTGAAAAAATGATTACTCCTGATCGTATGGAGAAATGGATTCTTAGAAAAGCCTTTGAAGATATGCTACCTAGTGAAGTTGCTTGGAGGCAGAAGGAGCAGTTTTCAGATGGGGTCGGATATAGCTGGATTGACACTCTAAAAGAAATGGTAAATGAAGAGGTTAGTGATAAACAAATGGAGCAGGCGGCTTTCAAGTTTCCAATTCAAACACCACAAACCAAAGAAGAGTATTTCTATCGCTCTATTTTCCATTCTCATTTCCCTTCAGATGCTGCTGCAAAGAGCGTTCCGCAAGAGCCCTCTGTAGCTTGTAGTACCAAAACTGCTTTAGAGTGGGATGAGGCATTTAAAAAGATGAACGAACCTTCTGGTCGCGCCATCAAGGCGGTTCACACAGACGCCTATAAAAACTAGGGTTTGTAAACATATTAATGTTAATAACTTCAGGGCTCGGAACACTTACAAACACAAGTATTCCGGGCTCTTTCGGTTATATTTGTAAGAATGCAAAAACCGATAATGAAGTTATGAGCGAACAAGCAAAAAATCCACAGTATTCGGCAGATAGTATCCAGGCCCTTGAGGGTATGGAGCACGTGCGCATGCGTCCGTCAATGTATATCGGAGATGTTGGCCCTCGTGGATTACATCATTTAGTATACGAGGTTGTAGATAACTCCATCGATGAAGCGATGGGTGGGTACTGTGATTCTATTACAGTTGCGATAAATAAAGACGAATCGATTACCGTTAGCGATAATGGTCGAGGTATTCCAGTTGGTTTACACAAGAAAGAGGGAGTTTCTGCTCTTGAAGTGGTAATGACTAAAATTGGTGCCGGAGGTAAGTTTGATAAAGATTCTTACAAAGTTTCAGGAGGTTTGCATGGAGTAGGTGTTTCCTGTGTAAATGCACTTTCAATTAGCCTTAAGGCGACTGTACAACGTGAAGGAAAGGTCTGGCAACAAGAATACGAACGAGGTAAAGCTTTATATCCTGTAAAGACTGTTGGTGAAAGTGACTTAAATGGTACTGAGGTAACCTTTAAACCAGACCCGATAATCTTTACACAGACGATCGAGTATTCTTACGATACCCTCGCTAATCGTATGAGAGAATTGTCTTACTTAAACAAGGGGATCACAATTACTCTTACCGACTATCGAACGGTTGATGAGAAAGGAGAGCCTGTTACCGAGGTATTTAAAAGTGAGAAAGGTTTAGAAGAGTTTATTATGTTCTTAGATCAATCGAGAGAGCCGCTTATTCAAACGGTTATTTCGATGGAAGGTGAGAAAAATGGAATCCCAGTTGAGGTAGCTATGATTTACAACACTGGTTTTTCTGAAAACCTTCATAGTTATGTAAACAACATCAATACTCACGAGGGAGGTACGCATCTCTCAGGCTTTAGAAGAGGTCTTACGAGTACACTCAAAAAATACGCTGATTCTTCAGGGATGCTTGATAAGCTCAAGTTTGAAATTTCAGGGGATGACTTTAGAGAAGGATTAACGGCAATTGTTTCAGTCAAAGTTGCTGAGCCTCAATTTGAAGGTCAGACTAAAACCAAACTTGGTAACCGTGAAGTTACTTCTGCAGTTAGTCAGGCTGTATCAGAAATGCTTACTGATTATCTTGAGGAGCACCCAGATGATGCGAAACGTATCGTTGAAAAAGTAGTTATTGCTGCAACCGCTAGACATGCCGCTGCTAAGGCCAGAGAAATGGTTCAGCGCAAGAATGTAATGAGTGGGGGTGGTCTTCCTGGTAAGCTGTCTGATTGTTCTTCACAAGACCCTGCAGAGTGCGAGGTTTATCTAGTTGAGGGAGACTCTGCGGGAGGAACTGCGAAACAAGGACGAGACCGAAAGTTCCAAGCTATTTTGCCATTAAGAGGAAAGATTTTGAACGTGGAGAAAGCCATGCAACACAAGGTTTTTGAAAATGAAGAAATCAGAAATATCTACACAGCCCTCGGTGTTACCGTGGGTACCGAAGAAGATGCTAAAGCACTTAATCTAGCGAAACTTCGTTATCACAAAGTAATTATCATGTGTGATGCGGATGTCGATGGGTCGCATATTGAAACGCTAATCCTGACCTTCTTCTTTAGATACATGAGGGAACTTATCGAGCAGGGATATGTATATATCGCTACTCCACCACTATATCTGGTAAAGAAAGGGAGCAAGAAGCAATATGCATGGAACGACAAACAACGTGATCAACTGATTGCTGAAATGGGTCAAGGTTCGGGTGTTCAGAGATATAAAGGTCTTGGTGAGATGAACGCAGAGCAATTGTGGGATACTACCATGAATCCTGAATATCGTACGCTTCGTCGAGTAACCATTGACAATGCTACAGAAGCCGATCGTATTTTCTCCATGCTTATGGGTGATGAGGTTCCACCTCGTCGAGAGTTTATTGAAAAGAACGCGGTCTATGCGAATATTGATGCTTAGTGGCTTAAATTTGCAACACATTTAATCTAAATCAAATACGAAAATGAAAGTAACTGTAGTTGGAGCGGGTGCCGTTGGTGCTAGCTGTGCAGAATACATTGCTATTAAAGACTTTGCCTCAGAAGTAGTGCTTGTAGATATCAAAGAAGGCTTTGCAGAAGGTAAAGCAATGGACCTGATGCAAACTGCATCCTTAAATGGCTTTGATACCAAAATAACTGGTACAACTGGAGATTATTCGAAAACTGCGGGTAGCGATGTTGTGGTGATTACCTCTGGTATTCCTCGTAAGCCAGGGATGACTAGAGAAGAGCTTATTGGTATCAATGCTGGTATCGTAAAGGAGGTTTCTTCAAACCTTTTAAAGCATTCTCCTGAAGCCATTGTTATTGTGGTGAGTAATCCAATGGATACAATGACTTATCTCGTTCACAAAACATCAGGACTTCCTAAACACCGAATCATCGGAATGGGTGGTGCACTTGATAGTGCCAGATTCAAGTATCGTTTAGCTGAAGCTCTTGATGCTCCTATTTCTGATGTAGACGGTATGGTAATCGGAGGTCACTCAGATACAGGTATGGTTCCATTAATCGGTCATGCTACACGCAATTCAATTCGCGTTAGTGAGTTTTTAGACGCTGAGCAAATGGAGTATGTAGTTCAAGAGACCAAAGTTGGCGGAGCCACACTTACCAAACTTCTAGGAACAAGTGCTTGGTATGCTCCGGGTGCTGCAGTTTCAGGTCTGGTACAAGCCATCGCTTGTGATCAAAAGAAAATCTATCCTTGCTCTGCTCTTCTTGAAGGTGAATATGGACTTAATGATATTTGCCTTGGAGTACCTGTAGTACTTGGCAAAAATGGAATTGAAAAAATCGTTTCTATCGAGTTAAGTGAAGACGAAGAGGCTAAGGTAGCTGCTTCTGCGGAGGGAGTTGCTGCAGTGAACGCGCTACTTAATTTGTAAGAAACCAATAGAGTGTATAGCCCCGGAAATTTTCCGGGTTTTTTTGTTTATTACATATAATTGTCATTTCTAGGGCGAAATGATATATTTGCACGCATTTGACATTATATTAATTGATTTTAGGCAGTATGCAGAATAAAGGATTAATTCGACTATTTGCGATTTTGTTTGGGGTAGTAAGCCTCTATCAACTATCGTTTACATTCATCACTAACAAAATCGAAGGGGATGCCGATCGATACGCTTCAGTTAGCGTAGACGCATCTGCTGAGGATTATATTTCAGCACGTGAAACAGCTGCTAAGAGTTATTTAGATTCTGTAGCTGATCTTCCTGTTTTTGGTTTTACTTCTTATGCTGATGCTAAGACTAAAGAGCTGAATAAAGGTCTTGACCTTAAAGGAGGGATCAACGTAACCCTACAGATTTCGGTTAAGGACATTCTTAAAGGTCTTGCCAATAACACCAAAAACGTAGCTTTCAATCAGGCTTTAGATGCTGCAGACGCAGCTTCAAAGCAGAGTGATGAGAATTACGTAGAACTATTCTTTGAAGCTTTCGAGGCGAATGCAGGAGAAACTACTCTTGCTTCTCCAGAAATCTTCGCCAACAAAGCATTAAGTGATGAGATCAATTTCTCGATGAATAATGCTGAGGTTAAGCCAATCATCAGAAGAAAAATCGACGAGTCGATTGTTTCTGCTTTCGAAGTTCTTCGTGAGCGTATCGATGGTTTTGGAGTAACTCAGCCTAACATTCAACGAGTAGGAAACTCAGGTCGTATTCTGGTAGAACTACCTGGGGCTCGCGATATTAACCGTGCTCAGGAGTTATTATCTTCTACTGCACAATTAGAGTTTTGGGAGACCATTTCTGCAGCGGAACCAGGACTATCACAGTTTTTAGTAGCAGCTGATCAGCGTCTGGCTGAGTTAGAACAGTCTTCAGATGATGTTGAAGATCTATTAGAGTCAGCTTCTGATTCTCTATCTAATCAAAATCCACTCCTAGCAAAATTGATTCCTGGAGCTCCTGGATCTAATGCTTTCGTTCGTGTTCAAGCGCGTGATACGGCTTATGTTGGGCAGGCGTTAAGACGTTCAGAAATTAAAAGACTATTACCTTCAGCTATTCAGTATACTAAGTTTGCTTGGCAACGCGTGCCTGCGGATGCGGATATCGTAGAATTATATGCCCTTCGCTCAAATCGTGAAGGAACACCTCGTATCTCTGGAGATGTAGTTTCAGACGCTCAAGATACTTTCGACCAATTCGGGAAACCAGCGGTAAGCATGATGATGAACACCAAAGGAGCTCGCGAATGGGAACGATTAACAGGTGATGTTTATCAAAACAAAACAGGTATTGCTATTGTACTTGACAACAAGGTTTACACTGCCCCTGGTGTATCTTCAGGTCCTATTTCAGGTGGACGTTCTGAGATAACAGGTACTTTCACCATCAATGAAACTAAGGATATTGCAAACGTACTTAGAGCGGGTAAATTACCTGCCTCTGCTGAGATTGTTCAGTCAGAAATTGTTGGGCCTTCGCTCGGTCAAGAAGCCATCGAAAGCGGATTCCTATCCTTTGTGATTGCAATGATTTTCGTACTTGTATGGATGATTTTCTATTACGGTAGAGGAGGTTTGTACGCTGACATCGCACTAGTATTCAATATTGTTTTAATCTTCGGTGTACTTACTAGTTTAGGAGCCGTATTAACTTTACCAGGTATCGCCGGTATTGTTCTTACTATTGGTATGTCAGTGGATGCGAACGTACTGATTTTTGAACGTATTAAAGAAGAACTTCGCAAAGGCAAAGGATTAGCGCTCTCAATCAGCGATGGATTCTCAAATGCACTTTCTTCGATTTTGGACGCGAACATCACTACTGGTCTAACTGCTGTTATTCTATTTATGTTCGGTTCAGGACCTATCAAAGGTTTCGCAACTACTTTATTAATAGGTATTTTAACTTCGCTTTTTACAGCGATTTTCATCACCCGTTTACTTATCGAAGGTTATTTAACTACTAAGGGTAGAAGCTTAAAGTTTGCTACTGCTGCTACAGCTAATCTATTATCTTCAGTAAACTTCGGATTCTTGAAAGCGCGTAAAACGGCTTATGTAATTTCTGCAGTATTAGTGTTAGGGTCATTAACCTCGCTTTTCACTACTGGTTTACAACAGGGTGTGGATTTCGTGGGTGGTCGCACTTATCAAATTCGTTTTGAAAATGAAGTGAACCCAACAGAAATTTCATCTGCGCTTACTGATGTTTTAGGAAGTGGTACTAATGTGAAGACCTTTGGAGCAGCAAACCAAATTAAGGTGACTACTCCTTATAAAGTAGATGTTGAGGGTATCGAGGTCGATCAAGAGATCCAAGGACTTCTTTTCAACACACTTCTACCTTATCTACCTGACGGTTTCTCCATTGAAGACTTCACAGTGGGTAGTGATGATAAGACGGTTGGTATTCTTCAATCAGTCAAGGTAGGCCCAACGATTGCGGACGATATTAAGAAAAATGCAGTACTAGCGATCTTTGGGTCATTAACTATTGTATTCTTATACATTCTACTTCGTTTTAGAAGGTGGCAATTCTCATTGGGAGCGGTTACTGCTGTATTCCATGATGTGATCATTGTGCTTGGAGTATTCTCAGCAACTAGTGCTTTTATGCCTTTCAACATGGAGATTGACCAAGCTTTTATTGCGGCTATTCTTACGGTAATCGGATATTCATTAAACGATACGGTAGTAGTTTTTGACCGCATTAGAGAGATCATCGGCTTTAAAGGATGGAAGCAAGGTGATAACGTAAATGAGGCATTAAACTCAACCCTAAGCCGTACATTGAATACCTCATTAACTACGCTTATCGTATTACTTGCGATCTTTATTTTCGGCGGTGAGACACTAAGAGGATTTATGTTCGCGATGATTATTGGTATTATAGTTGGTACCTACTCATCATTGTTCATTGCAACCCCAGTGATGTTTGATACACTAGGTAAGGGAAAAGAGAATAAGTAAAACTCTTACTGGTATAAATAAAAAAGGCCCGACAATCGTCGGGCCTTTTTTATGATCTTATTTTTCGTTTAAGCTTTTACTTTTCGAATCATTAAGTAGGTCCCGAGTAGCACTGGTATAATACTTAGCCATTGCCCGGTGGTTAGTAAACCAAGACTCTCCTCAAATCCTCCTTGACTCTTTTTAAAGAATTCAATAATGAATCGAGCAGTAAATATGCCGACAAGCCAAGTGCCAAATAAAAAACCGGGTTTATTTCTTAATTCAGCTTTAGGATAGAATAAATAATACATGATCACAAATAACAGAGCGTAAGCAAATGCTTCATAAAGTTGAGCTGGATGACGATACGGAATCTGGGCTAGAATATCTGCGTATGCCAGATCATTCACTAAGGCATCATAGGCACTACTCACTGAGGATTTTCCAGTGGTTTGAAGCACTTGATATGCCGACATATCGCTGTGATCTCTAACAAACTTTGTGGCGAAAATGAAATTTTCATCCACTACTTTTCCATTAATTTCAGAGTTAAAGAAGTTGCCTAAACGTACAAATGCTCCACCTATAGCTGATGGAATAGCAATTCGATCTACCAACCATAAGAATGGAATATTCTTCTCTTTTCTGCTAAAAAAATATAAACCAATGACAGCTGCTAATGCGGCGCCGTGACTGGCTAATCCTGCAAATCCGGTGAAAGTGTAGCCATTAATAATTCCAAAGAGGCTTGAATTATTCTGCTCTCTGATGGGAAGTAATATTTCAATAAGATGATCTTGGTAATAGGCCCAGTCGTAGAAAAACACATGTCCTAAACGCGCTCCTAGCATAATTGAAAGTACGGTATATACGAAGAGACTATCGAGTTTTTCAGTGGGTTTATTTTCCTTTTTGAAAACAACCTTCATTAAATTCCACCCTAAAATAAATGCGGCGATCCAAAGCGAGTTGTAGTATTTGATTTGAATGGGCCCTAGTGTGAATAGTGTATCCTCGGGGTTCCAGATAATACCAAGTAAAGTCATAAGTTAATTTTGGTCTAATATAGCCCAAAACTATGGCTCAGGGAACAGGGTCGTATCCGCTTTTTCCCCATGGATGACAACTAGATATACGTTTGATAGCTAACCATCCGCCTTTAATTGGTCCGTGTTTTTTTAATGCTTCAATGCTATAAGTTGAGCAAGTTGGAGTAAATCGACAACTCGCCGGAGTTAGGGGAGAGATGAGTAACTGATATATTCGAATAATTAGAATAAAGGGAAGACTTAATATGCGTTTCACGATAGACTAAATGTAGTGCCATCCTTGGTATCTTTCAACCTTATTCCCAGTGCTTCTATAGCATCTCTAATTTCGTCAGAGCGCTGAAAGTCTTTTCGTGCCCTTGCCTCTGAACGCTCTTTAAGTAATAATTCAACCAGTCCCTTTAATTGCCCTTCTTGCTTTGCGTCTGAATTTCGGCTATCAAATAATCCCAATACATCGAAGAAGAAGGCTTTCATTGTTTGACTGATCAGACTCAAATCGTTACTCGAAACCGTTTTCTTTTGGTCATTGATTAGATTGATGAGTTTTACTCCTTCGAAAAGTTGGGCGATAAGGATCGGTGTGTTGAAATCATCGTTCATTGCCTCATAGCAACGATTGACCCATTGCTGGATAGACTGATCATCTTCTATACCCTCTTTTGAGCTTAAGCCTTCAAGAGTACTGAATGACTCTAATAGTCTGAAGTATCCTTTCTCTGCTGCATCTAAAGCCTCTTCACTTAAGTCAAGTACACTTGTGTAATGGGCTTGCAACATAAAAAACCTTACAACAGCAGCTGAAAATGGTCTAGAGAATAGTTTGTTCTCTCCGCTGAAGAGTTCGCTTGGGTAGATATTATTATCTGTTGACTTCGACATTTTCTTGCCATTCAAGGTCAACATGTTTGCATGAAGCCAATAATTTACTGGTGATTTCCCTTTGCTAGCTTCTGCTTGTGCAATTTCACATTCGTGATGAGGAAATTTTAGATCCATACCCCCACCGTGAATATCGAATTGTTCTCCAAGATATTTGGTGCTCATTGCCGTACACTCAATGTGCCATCCAGGAAACCCATCACCCCAGGGTGAAGGCCAGCGCATAATATGGGTAGGTTCCGCTTTCTTCCAAAGAGCAAAGTCTTGAGGATTCTTCTTCTCAGACTGACCCTGAAGTGCTCGCGTATTAGCTACCATATCTTCGATACTTCTTCCGCTTAATTTACCGTAGTCGTTCGATTCGTTGAATTTTTGAACATCAAAATAAACCGACCCATTTACTTCATAGGCAAACCCTTTTTCAAGAATCTCTTTGATGATTTCGATTTGTTCAATAATATGTCCCGTAGCTGTAGGTTCAATAGAAGGCGAAAGTAGATTGAAGTGTTCTAAGGTGCGATGAAAATCGACCGTGTATTTTTGAACCACTTCCATCGGCTCAACCTGTTCTAATTTGGCTTTCTTCGCAATTTTATCCTCACCAGTGTCTGCATCGTTTTCGAGGTGTCCCGCATCGGTAATATTTCGAACGTATCGTACTTTATAGCCTAAATGAAGAAGATAACGGTAAATAGTGTCGAACGACATAAATGTTCGACAATTACCTAGGTGTACGTTACTATATACGGTCGGTCCACAAACATAAAGGCCTACATAACCCTCTTTGATAGGATTAAAAGCCTCTTTTTTTCTGCTTAAAGAGTTGAAAACTTGTAGTGAATGTTTGTGGTATAAGGGTTGCATTAGAATTCGGTTTCTAATTGAATATAAGATAAGAACTCTTTTCTTAACGTTTCATTGGTTTTAAAAACACCTCCATATTCAGCGGTAACGGTGCTGCTCGCAACATCGCGAATTCCTCTCGAGTTAACGCAAAGGTGTTTAGCATCAATGATGCAGGCTACATTTTCAGTCTTTAAAATATGTTGTAATTCTTCAATTACTTGAAGGGTTAGTCGTTCTTGTACTTGCGGACGCTTCGCATAGTACTCTACAATTCGATTCATTTTTGAAAGGCCAACCACGTTTCCGTTCGAAATGTAGGCAATATGAGCTTTACCGATGATAGGAAGAAGGTGGTGCTCGCAAGTTGAGTAGAGTGTTATATTCTTTTCAACCAGCATCTCACCGTATTCGTACTTATTTTCAAAAGTCGATGCACTTGGTCTTCTATCAGGATTTAAACCTCCAAAAATCTCTTTAACATAAGCTTTTGCAACGCGTTTTGGAGTACCTTTTAAACTGTCGTCGGTCAGATCCATTCCTAGTATGTCTAAAATGGCCGCAACATGTTCTTGGATCTTCTCGATCTTTTCGTCCTCTGAAAGTGCGAATGCACCTGATTTTAGTGGCGTCTGTCTAGAAGTACTTAAATGATCGTGATCGTTCAACTCGTCGTTCATTTTCAAATAAAATTAAGGCAGCAAAGATAGCTATTTAGGCCCTAAAGCGAGAAGGTATAGGTTACATTCGCTCTAAATCGATTGTTTTGCACTTCAGCCGCATTGGGTAGAATTTGATCGAAGAAGTAAATGGTGTCGTTTAAGCTTGAATAAGACAATCCGAAATCAATGTGACTAGGTCCGTAATTTAAACCTAAACCTAAACCGTAATCCTTACGCTCACCTATATTACTATTGATGTATGGCGATGAGGTGTTACCGTATCCTATTCGAGCGCTGTAACGTGTGGTGGTATACTCTAGCCCCATTCGGTAGCTTTCAACCGTACTAAAAGTGCTAGCTAAAGCTATATTTTGGGTATTAAATGCAGGATCATTATTAGGTAATAATTGTGCATCCCCGTAATTCTGTCGTTGATAATCTAGTAAAAAAGTGAGTGGTTCACTCAAAGTTACTTTTGAGCTGAATGTCAATGACGACGGTAGTTTCATGGTATAGTCATCATAAACATTGATGATTCCAAAATTGATATAAGAGATATCTTCAAGACGGTTGTCTGTATCAAAACGTTGAGCGCTTCGATCACTCATTGTAAACCAAGTAGGGGTTTTGTAGCTTACTCCTAACCCGAATTGCTTACGGGGCTGCCATATGAGACCAAAATTTGCAGATACACCTATACCTTCAGTAAAGAGATAGTTGTCGAAAATACTTGAAGTCACCGCTGATTCTGTAGAATAACCTTCTTCATCTAAATAGGTAAATCTCTCAAATGATAATTCGTGAATTGAAAGACTAGCACCTAGTAGCCATTTTTCTTTATAACTAGCCGAGCCGTGAATGGTGTATGCATCCTTTCTGCCTTTGCTACGCGATTCGAATTTTTGAAAAATTGAAGTGTATTGCGCATTTGAAGAAAAAGCACCTTCATTAAGGCCTAATATCCCTCCATAGAGTCCTAAAAGCGTTTGTTGAGCAGCGAAACCACTTTCGGCGCCTACTCTCAGATAGGCATCTTCAATGTATTCATTTTGATAGGCAAGAATGTTTTCAGCGATTTGATTGTTGGCTAAAGCAGTGAAATACTTATCCATACCAGAATCTGCTAAACCTGCCGCTTTTAAATTTCCGAAATAACTGTTTTCTTGTTGATAGGTAAATCCCAATGCAATTTTATTCCAGTCACTTTCTTCGGATACAAAAACTAACAGACCTCCGGCTTGATTAATTGATGCTTCTCCTCTTCTTTTGGGATTTGTTAAATCTCCCGTTGTTGCCGTGTTGCTAACTGCTCCAAGAGATAGACTACTAGAAAATGCGCCATAATCAAAAAGTGCCCCTGCTGCCGGGTTGGTTAAAACCGAAGAAAAATCACCTTTCAGAAAACCTGAGGCACCGCCTAGAGCTTGTGCTCTGGCAGATCCCATTGATCCATTCTGAAGATATCTGTAAACATCATCACTGGTTTGAGCTGCAGCGTAACCGGTAGCAAGCAGCGCTATAAAAAGTATTCGATAAATCATTCCGCTAAATTAGTTGTTCCCTCTCGAATTTGAGCGTCCAGATGAACTTCTTGAACTACTACTTCTAGAGCTACTATTTGAATTGCTTACAGGTCTGCTCGCTCG
>Ga0075474_10000117_pt1 | contig 25602 bp, 26 predicted proteins | sample DEB08_DNA_2_FD_71485 | JGI IMG/M metagenome (GOLD analysis project Ga0075474, IMG submission 71485) | Aqueous microbial communities from the Delaware River and Bay under freshwater to marine salinity gradient to study organic matter... | ecosystem: Environmental > Aquatic > Marine > Coastal ...
TGTTGGATGCCAAGCTAAAACTAGATCAGATTGTTTATGTAGATGTTAGATCTAGAGCAATGCAATTTAAATTGGTAAAACCACCTTTTGTTCCATCAAGCGTGCGATAGTAGAGCGATGGCAAGTCCTTTTGCGGGGCTGGCTTGTGTAGCTAATTTGATCGTTTGTAATTGAGTATTTTCAATAGCTTTAATTAACCCAGGCCGATCAATATTTGTAGCCACATGCAAAAAGTCTTTTGCTTGTGAGTTGCTACGGGCAACTAAATAGCCTAAGGCAACTACACTATCACCGATTAAAAAGACAGGAGTTTTTCTTGATGATGCTTGCTGAATTATTCTTAACACAGTTACACCATTTTTTAGGCTCAAATTTTCAAGCAAGTTTTCTTTTTCGCTCTTTAAATCTCTGTTATTTTTAATCAATAATCTGATTTCTTCACAATTTTTAATCCAGACTTCATCGCTACCAGCTTTAGAATTCCCGAGTAACGTTGCCGCATCCAAGTTTAAGTAGATACCAATAATTGCTAAAGCCTTATTAGCAGAGCCATCGAGTGAGATTGCCAGGCTTGATAATGATTCATCAATTTTTTTGTCAACGTATTCCAATGTCACGGAATCTAGGTTGACTAGTTGCAGATCAAAGGTACTTAACTCAGACCAGTTGTTGAATGAACTATCAAGGTCATCATGAATTAGTAAGCAGGAATTACCCATAAAAGACAGGTTACTAGCCTTTCGACTTTGATCTATAATTAAGCGCAAGTGAGAGGGGTCTTAATGGCAGATATGAAATCTAAGTGGATTTGGGTTTACGAATTAGCAGATGGCGAGCCAGTAAATGGCCTTCCAAAAAGTGCAGCGTTAGAGCCGTTTGATTCCAAAGAAGATGCTGAAGCTTGGCTAACTAAATATTGGCGAGACCTGTTAGCTAATGGTGTTGATCAAGTTGAATTGTTCGAAGGTCAAACCTCGGTCTATCAAATGAGCTTGCATCCACTTAACGCTTAATCTTTCGGTTGACCGCCAACTTTAACCATTGGTGGTGGAATTCTTAGTGAGCGCATTTGTAAAGCTCTAAGAACTCCATAAGCGATTGCACCTTTACGTTCTTTTTCAACAGGGAATTCTTCTTTTAGGGTTTTCTTTAGCTTGAAATAAATGATGAATTCATCGGTGATTGTGGCAAACATGAGGGCGATCCAAGTTATATATACAAATTGTTGAACTTGAGCGATCGGCACTAGTGAAAACATTAAAACTACGACGGCAATCGGTAAGAACAATTCGCCAACAGATCTGCGTGAATCAATTAGGGTTCGAGCTCTTTTTCTAACAGGCCCGCGATCACGAAGTGGCATGGCCCATTCTTCGCCGCGTAGCATCGCTTCTCTGGTTTCAACTCTTTGTTTTCGAGCTCGCTCCCGAGCCGCTTTTTTAGCCGCCTTGTTATCTTTCGGCACCTTTAATGCTTGCTTACGCTTCGCTTCGGCTTCTTTTCTTTTGGGAGTGGGCTGATCTTTCATAGGTTTGACTATATCTATACGTAAATATCTATTTAGCGGGAAGCGCCAGCATTTGATCTAGCGCAACCTTGGCCCATTTAGCAGTATCTGGGTCAACTTTGATTTGATTTACTACTTTTCCAGAAACTAGGTTTTCTAACGATGACACCAAATGCGGTAAGTCAATTCGATTCATCGTGGAGCAGTAGCAAATAGTTTTATCTAGAAACATGATCTTTTTGTCAGGATTTTCTGTAGCTAACCTTCTTACAAGATTTAACTCAGTGCCTACCGCCCAGGCAGATCCACTAGGGGCCGCCTTAATGGTTTTGATGATTGATTCGGTCGAGCCAATTTGATCGGCAGCCTTAACAACTTCATGCACACATTCAGGGTGTACTAAAACATTTACACCAGGGACTTTTGCTCGCACATCATTAACTGAATCGAGGGTGAATCTGCCATGCACAGAGCAGTGGCCTTTCCAAAGAATAACTTTGGCATTCATTAATTCGATATCAGTCAATCCACCTTTAGGTTTTAAAGGGTCGTACAAGACACAATCAGAAAGCGAAAGCCCCATTTGCAAAACTGCAGTGTTTCTACCTAGGTGTTGATCAGGTAAAAATAAAATTCTCTCTCCCTTTTCAAGCGCCCAGGTCATTGCACGCTCGGCATTAGATGAGGTGCAAACCGTGCCACCGTTTCTTCCAGTAAATGCTTTGATGGCAGCGGTGGAATTCATGTAAACCACCGGAACAGTGCTTTTTGCAATTCCTATGTTTTCTAATTCTGACCAACATTTTTCTACTTGATCGAGGGCTGCCATGTCAGCCATGGAGCAACCCGCAGCAAGGTCGGGCAAAATCACTTTCTGCTCATCAGAAGTAAGTATGTCTGCGCTTTCTGCCATAAAGTGAACTCCGCAAAAAACTATGTAGTCAGCTTCTGGCTTTGCCGCAGCGTCTTTAGCTAATTTGAATGAATCTCCGGTGCTATCGGCGAATTGGATAACTTCATCTCTTTGATAATGGTGACCGAGAATAAAAACCTTGTCGCCCAACTTTTCTTTCGCGGCAAGTGCGCGAGCTACCAAAGAGGGATCCGAAGCAGGAGGCAAAACTCCTGGGCATTCCACACCACGCTCAGAGTCAGCATCTTTTAATTGACCAAGTAAATAAAGCAGTGGGCTTGGCTCTGGTTCGGTCCAGGTTGAGGTTGACATAGGTATATCGTCCCACGACTGGCTAACCTTTGCGATGTGCGCATCATTATTGCCCCCGACTCTTTCACTGGGACACTAACCTCAGAACAAGCTGCTGATGCCATTTTTCGAGGATGGCAAAAAACCGATCCAACAGCAGAATGCTTTTTGGTCCCGATGTCAGATGGTGGGCCTGGTTTTATTTCTGCCTTGCAAATGGCACTTCAAGGGGTTATCGAGCAAATCGAGATTCAGAATTTAACTGGTAAAAAAATTCATGCTCCTATTTTGCTTAAAGATCAGATCTGTTTTATTGAATCTGCAAAAGTAGTTGGCCCAGAATTCTTGGACCCGGCGAATCGAAGTCCGTTGAGCTATAGCTCTTATGGAATCGGGGAATTAATTAAGTACGCAGCAAAACAGGGAGCCAAAAAAATTGTGGTTGGGGTAGGCGGCACTGCCAGTATTGACGGCGGTGAAGGCTTGCTGAGTGCAATTTTTGAAGGGGAAATTGATCTTAAAAACCCGCCAAAGTGGATTAGGGAAGTCGAACTGATAGCAGCAACTGACGTTGAGGTGCCGCTGTTGGGGTCAAGGGGCGCAGTAAGAGGCTTTGGAATTCAAAAAGGATTAAAAGAAGAAGATTTCGAAAGTGCAGAATTGATAATACAAGAAAAGGTGAAAAAATTTGGTCGAAGATTTGACGGTAAAGATGCAAGCCTAATTCTTGGCGCTGGCGCTGGCGGCGGAATTGGCTATGGACTCTTAGCTCTTGGCGCTAAGCGCCAGAGTGGCTTAGAAATAGTTTTTGAAGTTACTAAATTAGAAGAAAAATTGAGTAAAGCAGATTTATTGGTCACGGGTGAAGGTTCTTTAGATTGGCAAACTTTGACTGGCAAGGTTATTGTTGGGCTGGCACAAAAAGCGCAAAAATATGGCGTAGCGACTATCGCGCTAGCTGGGCGAGTCAAAGCCGGAAAGCGCGAACTGGCGGCCGCGGGAATAGTTGGAGCCTATGGTTGCGTTGAAGAAAATGAACCAGTGCCAGAAAACCCTTTTGAGTCACTTTGTGCCTTAGCCGAGCGGCTGGGCAAGACATGGAGCACTTGAGATGGCACAATGGTCGGTGGAAGGAGTGCAATGAGCAACGAAGAAGCAGCAGTAAAAGAAGGAATAGTTTTAACCGAGGTAGCAGCAACAAAGGTTAAGAATTTGTTGGAGCAAGAAGGTCGCGATGACTTGGCACTCCGTATTGCAGTTCAACCCGGTGGTTGCTCTGGGCTTAAGTATCAATTGTTTTTTGATGACCGCGCACTAGATGGGGATGCGGCACAAGATTTTGGTGGAGTTAAGGTCGTCGTCGACAAAATGAGCACACCATATTTAAATGGTGCAGTTATCGACTTCGTGGACACAATCGAAAAACAAGGTTTCACCATCGATAATCCAAACGCTGGAGGATCTTGCGCTTGCGGAGATTCCTTTCACTAAAAAACTGTTTTATTTAGTCTCGCGCTAGTAGGGTATTAACGTGTCCCTAAACTTTGCGATCACAGGCTCTATTGCTACTGATCATTTAATGCGATTTCCAGGGAAATTTACTGACTCTTTAGTCGCAGACAAATTGGACCACGTTTCACTTTCTTTTTTGGTAGATGATTTACAAATTCGTCGTGGTGGTGTTGCGGCAAATGTTGCATTTGGAATGGGAAAGCTTGGCCTTAGGCCCATTTTGGTTGGTGCCGTAGGTAAAGATTTTGTTGATTATCGTTCGTGGCTTGAGCGACATGGCGTTGATTGCGATTCAATTTTTATTTCAAAAGATCAGCACACGGCACGTTTTGTTTGCACCACTGATGAGGTTCAAAACCAAATTGCCTCTTTTTATCCAGGTGCGATGAGCGAATCAATTCAAATTGAGCTCGGACCCATCGCCGAGCGCGCAGGGAAGCTTGATTATGTGTTTGTGGGTCCAAATGATCCAGAAGCCATGGTGCGCCATACCGAAGAAGCAAAATTTAGAAACATCCCTTTCATTGCAGACCCATCACAGCAGTTGGCACGTATGGATGGTGAAGAAATAAAGAAGTTAATTGATGGGGCGGCTTACCTTTTTACTAACGAGTACGAATCTTCGCTAATTGAAAAAAAATGTGGTTACAGCTCACAAGATTTAGTTGAGCGAGTGGGCACGGTAGTAACCACACTCGGCGCTAAAGGTGCACGCGTTTTGAAAAAAGGTGAAGCAGCAGTTGAAGTAATTTGCCCAAGAGAAAAAGCAAAGGTTGATCCAACGGGCGTAGGTGATGCGTTTCGTGCCGGCTTTATGGCTGGAATGAGTTGGAATGTCGGAGAAGAAATTTCAGCGCAAATAGGGTCTTTGCTCGCAACTTACACAATTGAAACTATCGGAACTCAAGAATATTCATTTGAAACTAAAGACTTTTTAGAAAGATTTGCTGAGACTTACGGAGATGAGAACGCTCAAGTGCTGGCAAAGGTATTTGTAAGCGCATAGCGATGCAGCCAGATTTACAAAACAGCGAATGGGTTTTTCCGGACACTAACTTGGCCCCTGTTGGAAAAGATTTTGTTATTACTGATGGCGATTTGGCTCCCGCAACTTTAGTTGCCGCTTACCGGGCAGGGTTTTTCCCAATGCATATAAAAGATGAAAATGATCAGGAAGTGTTGGCTTGGTTTTCGCCAGACCCCCGGGGGATTTTGCCGGTAGAAAATTTTAAGGTTTCACGCTCACTGGCCAAGTCAATTAAAAAATTTAGCGTTAAGTTTGATGAGGATTTCACTCAAGTCATGAATGGTTGCGCTAATTCACGGCAGGCTGATGTTTGGATTAATGACGAAATTAAAACTGCTTATCTAAATTTGTTTGAGTTAGGCGTGGCGCATTCGATAGGCATTTATGACAAGAACGAACAACTAGTAGGTGGGCTTTATGGTGTTGAATTTGGCGGATTTTTTGCTGGCGAATCCATGTTTCATAAAGCACGCGATGCCTCTAAAGTCGCTCTCTATTGGTTAACAGAAAAGTTAAAAAGCGCCTCTAGCAATCGTTTGCTAGATGTCCAATGGCTAACACCTCACTTAACCAGCCTAGGAGCTATAGAAATTGCTAGAAGTGAATATTTGAATTTATTAGAAAAGTCAATAAATGAAAAAAGTGCTTTTAAGAATTAATAGGTAACGTTCGAACTTTTGCTTCGAATTTTGCCGATGGCGTTAGTAAGGCTTGTTGCAAAATCAATAGCAGAAATTTCGTCAAGATCTACAGGTAGTGAAATTCTGATATTTGTTGCGTTAGCGAGCCCAATCGCCTGCATTACATGTGAAGGAGCAATTTCATCGGCTCTGCAGGATGAGCCACTAGAAATTTCAAAACCAGATTTATCAAGTTCATGAACCAAAGTTTCGCCGTCTATGTCTTCGAAAATCGCACAAATGATGTTACAGAGAGAAACAGTAGGGTCCGTAATAACTCGAGCGCCAGGTATTAAAGAAATCTTTTCAGTTATTACATTTTGTGCTTTTTGCATTTGGCTTAGAGTTTTTGGCAATTTTTGAATAGTTTCTTCCAAAGCAGCGGCAGCGCTAATCGCCAGTGGCACATTAGGGAAGGCCGGGAATTTTTGATTCTCTCGCGTATCTCGCTTTAGGGGTGAAATTAATTCAACGTTTTCACGAATAGCAACTACGGATAGGCCAGCGGGGCCTTGCCAGCTAACCGGGTTTAGTACCAAGATGTCAAAGTTGTCGCCAATTTCATCAAGAGCAAATGTCATAGTGGCATCCACTAGCAAATCAATTCCTCTTGATTTGCATGCTTGATAAATCTCAGCAATAGGTTGCTTGGTGCCAATTTCATGATTAGCAAATTGGATCACCGCTAATCCCACTTCAGAACTTAGATTTTCTACAAATTCTTTCGCATCAACTTGAGCATTCTCTTTTACGGCTATTTTTTGGTGCAAGAAGTTGCCAGCTGAAGAAAGTAGAGCTGACTGCTCAACTTCGCTTAGGAGGATTTTTTTATTTTTTCTCTTTTCGCTCTGCATCAAGCGGTTCACGAGATAAGAAAAGACAAAGGGAAACCCAGGTGCAAAAATGATCTCTGTTGGTTTTAAGAGCAGTTTTTGGGCCAGTGAATTGCGGCCTTCTTCTAGTAGCTGACGAGATTTTCGAGAGTTTGAATAAAGCCGGCTGGGGTCCGCCCAGGCGTGGGCAAGCGCTTGTTCCAATCCAAGCTTGGCTGCTCTATTTAAGGGCTGGTTATTGAGTGCATCAAAATAGTGAACTTGTGAATTTGTGTTGTTGCCCATACCTTTAACGCTACTTGCCCTTTGCGCTGAGTTTGTATCCTTAGTGAGGTAGCCTTTCACTTAGTTTCCATTTTTGCAAAGGGGTTTTTTAGCGTGCGTCGATTCGGAGCCTTAGCAGTTGCCGTCTCCGCCTTAACTCTTAGCGCATGTAGCCAAGAAGCACGAGAAAGTGCTTTACGTCTGGGGTTTCCCGAACCCGCTACTGCTGAAGCTCCTATTATTTTGAACTTATGGCAGGGCTCTTGGATAGTTGCGATTCCGATCGCTTTGTTGGTAATTGGATTGCTTTTTGCTGCAATCATTTTGTATCGCAGAAAAAATGAGAGTGAAGTTCCAAAGCAAACGCGCTACAACATTCCAATTGAAGTTTTGTATACCGCAATTCCTTTGGTAATTGTCTTGGGTCTGTTTTACTTCACGGCACGTGACCAAGCAGAGTTAACAAAAATTAGTGGCGAACATAACCACACTGTCAATGTAGTCGCCTTTAAGTGGTCTTGGGCATTCAACTATTTAGATTACGGAGTTTATGAAATTGGAACTCCAGCCGAGCCTCCAATGCTTTATTTACCCGTAGATGAAAAAGTTAAATTTGAACTCACATCTCCTGATGTGATTCATTCATTTTGGATTCCAGCTTTTCTAACAAAGATGGACGTTATTCCGGGCCGGATGAATGTATTTGAAGTTACTCCAAACAAAGTTGGAGAGTACCCAGGAAAATGCGCTGAACTTTGTGGCGTCGACCATTCGCGAATGCTTTTTAATGTAAAAGTTGTTTCGCAAGAAGAATTTGAAGCACATATTGCTCAGCTAAGAGCAAAAGGACAAGAGGGCAAGTTAGATACCGGCAGAGTTGTCACAAGCGGAAATACCGACTGTGCGTTAGATTCAAATCTTCCTGGTTGTAAGGAGATCGCGTCATGACCATTTTGGAAGACAGGCCTTCAGTAAGACCTGAAGTTACTCCAATTTTTGAGCCAGAAAGTTATGGTCGAAAGGCAATTAAGTGGTTAACCACCACGGATCCAAAGACCATTGGTTATATGTATCTGGTTTCTTCTTTCGTTTTCTTCATGATCGCCGGCGCTATGGCCATGATTATTCGCGCAGAACTTGCTCAACCGGGATTACAGATAGTTGGAAATGAGCAGTACAACCAGTTATTCACTATGCATGGCACGATTATGCTGTTTCTTTTTGCTACTCCTTTATTCGTAGGTTTTGCTAATGCCTTAGTGCCTTTACAAATTGGTGCACCCGATGTTGCCTTCCCTAGATTGAATTTGCTTGGCTTTTATATGTTCTTGTTTGGTGGAATCATTGTGGTTTCTGGATTTTTAACTCCAGATGGAGCAGCTAGCTTTGGTTGGTTTGCTTATACGCCACTTTCAAATGCGGAAAACTCACCAACCTTAGGTGCGGATCTTTGGATTATGGGTCTAGCTCTAGGTGGACTTGGAACGATTTTAGGTTCAGTTAACTTCATCACCACAATTTTAACGATGCGCGCGCCGGGTATGACTATGTGGAGAATGCCAATTTTTGTTTGGACAATTTTGTTGACCAGTGTTTTAGTCTTGGTTGCATTCCCAGTTTTAGCTGCAGCACTAATAGTTCTGGCAGTAGACCGAAATCTCGGCTCGCAAGTTTTTGCCGCTGAAAATGGTGGTGCAATTTTGTGGCAGCACCTATTTTGGTTCTTTGGGCACCCCGAGGTTTACATCATCGCCTTGCCATTTTTTGGAATCATCAGCGAAATAATTCCCGTCTTTAGTCGTAAACCAATTTTTGGCTATAAAGGATTGGTCTACGCCACGATTGCGATTGCTGGCTTGTCTGTTGCGGTTTGGGCCCACCATATGTATGTAACTGGTGCAGTGTCATTGCCGTTCTTTGCTTTGACCACGATGTTGATTGCAGTTCCAACAGGAGTTAAGTTCTTTAACTGGATTGGCACAATGTGGCGAGGTTCGCTGTCTTTTGAGACCCCAATGCTTTGGGTAATTGGATTTTTAATTACCTTCTTATTAGGTGGATTAACTGGCGTAATGCTCGCAATGCCTCCGATTACGTTTCACGTTTCAGATAGCTATTTCGTGGTGGCACACTTCCACTACACAGTTTTTGGAACTGTGGTGTTTGCAATGTTTGGCGGCTTTTACTTCTGGTGGCCAAAGTGGACCGGAAGAATGCTTAATGAAGGTTTAGGCAAAATTCATTTTTACCTAACTTTCATTGGATTCCAAATTACTTTCTTGGTCCAACACTGGCTAGGTGGAGCGGGAATGCCTCGCAGATACGCTGATTATTTAGCAAGCGATGGCTTTACTGCTTTGAATATGGTCTCAAGTCTTGGTGCATTTATTTTGGGTGCATCCACCTTGCCGTTCTTATATAACGTTTATAAGACTTGGCGAGAAGCTCCAATGGTAAAGGTAAACGACCCATGGGGTTGGGGAATGAGTTTGGAATGGGCAACAAGTTGTCCCCCTCCAAGACATAACTTCACACGGATTCCACAAATTCGCTCGGAGCGTCCCGCTTTTGATGAGGCGCATCCAGAGTATGCGGATTTGCCAGCGAGTGGAAAGTAGCAAAATATGAAAAGTGGCGGCTGGTTATTTTTCTGGGGAGCGGCTTTTTATCTAGGTGTTGGAGCTATTTATTTTTGGTTCACTGGAGAACCGGTGGGTAGTGCCGCACTGTTACTAACAGGTGGCTTTGCAGCTTTGATTGCATTTTATGTGCTTTTTACGCAAAAAAGATTGGGTTATCAGCCTGAAGATAATTATCAAGCCGAGATTTCAGAAGGGGTAAACGATTACGGATTTTATGCTCCGCATTCTTGGTGGCCAATGATCGTGGCGGGAGCTGCCGGAATAACTTTCATGGGTTTTGTAATCGTTCCGTGGCTATTTCTAATGGGATTAGGCTTTGTAATTTTTGGCGTTACCGGATGGCTGTTTGAATTCTGGAAGTTTGAAAGAAGCGAACCGATTCGTCACTGAGCCTTAGATCTTGGTTAACAAAAGGCTCAATTTTAGTTTTAGGGCACCCCGCTGGTCACTCTGTTCACAGGGTGTGAAACCCTATAGATGTGTTGCAAAACATCATTATTAGCTAGAGCGCCCGGGGCGAAATAACCCTCGTGCGCTGACCCTTCGCGGATGCGAGGGGTTTTTTCATTTAGGAAGGACCTGCACCATGGATGCAAATGCGTTCCATGTTTATGACACCACATTGCGCGATGGCGCGCAGCAAGAAGGCTTGAATTTGTCAGTTATTGACAAGATCAATATTGCGAAGCATTTAGATAACTTAGGTGTGGGTTTTATTGAAGGTGGATTCCCTGGGGCGAACCCTCGCGATACTGAATTTTTTCGCCTAGCTCAAACTGAGCTAAAACTTAAATATGCAACGCTGGCAGCTTTTGGATCAACCAGAAGACCAAATAGCAAAGCGGCTGATGATCAATTAGTTAGAGCTTTAGTTGATTCTCAAGCCCCAGTGGTGACGCTGGTCGCGAAATCTTTTGATCGACATGTGGAGTTAGCGCTTCGAACCACTTTAGAAGAAAACCTTTTAATGATCAAAGACACAATTGAATATTTAAGAAGTGAGGGAAGAAGAGTTTTCTTAGATGCAGAGCATTTTTTTGATGGATATCACAGCAATCCTGAATACGCCCTAGAGGTTGTGAGGACTTCAGCCACAGCTGGTGCTGAAGTTGTGGCGTTATGCGATACCAATGGTGGAATGTTGCCCGATCAAATGGGCGAAATTGTTAACAAAATTCTTGAGCAATCTGGAGCGCGCCTAGGAATTCATTGTCATGACGACACAAACTGTGCAGTGGCGAACACTTTAACTGCTGTGGATGCTGGAGTAACCCATGTTCAAGGAACAGCTAATGGTTATGGCGAGAGAAGCGGAAACGCAAACCTCTTTAGCGTGGTCGCAAATTTACAATTAAAAAAGGGCATGGAAGTTGTTCCTAAAGAAGCGTTAAAGGAAATGACTCGAATTTCTCACCTGGTTAGTGAAATTACTAATGTGGCGCCAAATCAACATCAGCCTTACGTGGGGCTATCAGCTTTTGCACACAAAGCAGGATTGCATGCTAGTGCCGTAAAAATTGACCCGATGCTTTATCAACACATAGATCCAAGTGAAGTTGGAAATGACATGAGAACGCTTGTTAGCGATATGGCAGGACGGGCATCTATCGAGTTAAAGGGTAAAGAATTAGGTATTGACCTTTCTGAGCAAAAAGAAGTAGTAGGAAAAGTTGTAGCAAAGGTAAAAGAACTAGAAAACCGGGGATACACCTTTGAGGCTGCTGATGCATCTTTTGAATTGCTACTAAGAAAAGAGCTTGGTAAAGATGATCAAAAATTCTTCACAGTGGAATCTTGGCGGGCAATTGTCGAGCAATTACCTAACGGCGAAGTAACCAGTGAGGCGACAGTAAAGGTGAAAGCTGGTAATGAGCGTTTGGTTGAAGTTGGTGAAGGTAATGGCCCAGTAAATGCTTTAGATAAAGCTTTGCGCTCTGCCTTAGGAAAAATTTATCCAGAGTTAGAAAAACTGGAGTTAATTGATTACAAGGTAAGAATTTTAGATGGCGATAAAGGAACCAGCGCGGTGACTAGAGTCTTGATTGAAACTAGCGATGGTGAAACCGAGTGGGATACTGTGGGCGTTCATGAAAACGTGATAGCCGCAAGCTGGAACGCGATTAGCGATGCAGTGCTTTATGGTCTCTTGCGAAGAAATCCTTCCTAGTACCATTAGGCGCAATGAGTACAACTTCAAAAGTTCGAGTTAGATTCTGCCCCTCACCAACAGGGGATCCGCATGTAGGGATGATTCGCACTGCACTTTTTAACTGGGCTTTTGCCCGAAAAAATCAAGGTACTTTTGTATTTAGAATTGAAGATACCGATACTGCTCGCGATAGTGAAGATTCTTATCAAGCATTGCTCGCAGCAATGCGCTGGTTGAATTTGGATTGGGATGAAGGACCAGAAGTAGGCGGCCCGCATGCGCCATACCGACAAAGTGAAAGAAAAGAAATTTATGCCGAGGTTGCTCAAAAGTTATTGGCTAATAATCTTGCTTACCACTGCTATTGCTCGCAAGAAGAAACTACCGAGCGCAGTAAAGCATTACAAGCGCAAGGAAAAGCCTCAGGTTATGACGGATTTTGTCGCAATTTAACTGCGTCACAAGTTGAAGACTTTCAAGCTCAAGGAAGAGAGCCGGTAATTCGATTTCGGATGCCGGATGAAGCGATTACTTTTAACGATCTAATTCGAGGCGAAATAACTTTTCAGCCTGAACACGTACCCGATTATGTGATTGTAAGAGCGAATGGCGATGCGCTTTACCCGCTGGTAAATCCTATTGATGATGCACTCATGGAAATCACCCATGTTTTAAGAGGAGAGGATTTACTCTCATCTACACCTAGACAAATTGCTCTTTATAAAGCGTTTGCAAAAATTAATGTTGGAAACGGCTCAATACCTGAATTTGGACATTTGCCGTATGTAATGGGTGAAAAAAATAAGAAACTTTCAAAGCGTGACCCTGAGTCAAGTCTTTCACTTTATAAAAAAGAAGGTTTTTTGCCCGAAGGATTGATGAACTACCTAGCACTTTTAGGTTGGTCATTTGGTGAAGATCGTGAATTCTTCTCAATGAAAGAAATGGCTGAAAATTTTGATTTAAAGCGGGTTAGCGCGAACCCAGCCAGATTTGATATTAAAAAATGCACGGCAATAAATGCAGATTGGATCAGAAGTTTAAGCAGTCAAGAATTGCTAGATCGATTAATTCCCTTCCTTGATAACGCAGGATTTTCTCTTGCTGCAGAAAAAAATGACCTATTGGGTAAAGCAGTTGATTTAATTCAGGAGCGCATGGAAACGCTCTCCCAAGCGGTGGGAATGTTGCGATTTTTGCTTGTCGTAGAAGAGGAATTTTCAATTGAAAGCACCGATCAGAATTTGGTGCAAAGCGCTGAAAGCAAAGCAGTGCTGCAAAAAGCACTAGAGAACTTGACACAGAATCAAAACTGGACGACTCAGGTTTTGCACGACGACTTAAATGAATTGTTAGTTCAACAGCTGGGCTTGAAGCCACGGTTAGCCTTTACGCCATTGCGGGTTGCAATCACCGGTCGCAGAGTTTCACCACCATTATTTGAATCCATGGAGTTGCTGGGCAAGCAGTCCTGCCTATCTCGAATTCAAAAAGCTTTAATGGTCTAATCTTTAATTTACCGATGGGGTATGGGGTAATTGGCAGCCCGACAGATTCTGGATCTGTTTGTCTAGGTTCGAGTCCTAGTACCCCAGCTTCGACCAAAGAAGGATGGATATGACAAAGCGCAGGTTTCCGAGGCCGTCAGAAATTATTCCTTTAATTGGTTTTAGCTTTCCTTCTTTTAAGCGAAACGAAGCGCGTTTAGCAAAAACTGCAGATTTACAAGACATTAGAAAACTTGCGTTAAAGCGAACTCCGCGAGCGGTTTTTGATTACACCGATGGCGCTGCAGGTAGCGAATCGAGTTTAAATCGAGCCCGTGAAGTCTTTGACTCGGTTGAGTTCTCCCCAAGAGTCTTAAGAGATGTAACAAATATCGATACCTCAATAGATTTACTCGGAAAACCAAATTCTTTACCGTTTGCTTTTGCTCCTACCGGGTTTACCAGAATGATGAACTATCAAGGAGAGATAGCTGTCGCCAAAGTTGCCGAGAAATATGGATTGGCTTACGGGCTTTCAACTTTAGGGACAACGTCTCCAGAAGATTTGGCGCAGGCGGTACCCAGAGCGAGACTTTGGTTTCAACTTTATATGCGTCGGGATACAAAACTTAATGAAGAGTTAGTGGCCCGTGTTAAGAAAATGGGTTATGAAACCATAATTTTGACGGTGGACACAGTAGTGGGTGGCTCAAGATTTAGAGATGTAAGAAATGGATTAACTATTCCGCCGAAATTAAGCGGTAAGACACTTTTAGATATGGCTCGCCACCCACACTGGTGGATGAATTTATTAACAACTTCGCCCTTGGAATTTGCTTCACTAAAAAATAGCGGAGGCACAGTTCAAGAATTAATCAATAAAATTTTTGACCCGTCAATAAACCTTAAAGATATCGAATGGTTGAGAAAAAATTGGGACGGCAAGATTTTGGTTAAAGGCGTGCAGAGTGTGGACGATGCAAAAATGCTTATGAAGACTGGAATTGACGGGATTATTCTCTCCACACATGGTGGCAGACAGCTAGATAAAGCTCCAGTGCCTTTAGAGCTACTACCTGAGGTGAAAAAAGCGGTCGGCAAGAAGTTGAAAGTTTTTCTTGATGGTGGAGTCATGAGCGGTTCAGATATTTTGGCAGCGATTGGATTTGGAGCTGACGCGGTATTCGTTGGTCGAGCCTATCTGTACGGAATTATGGCCGGTGGCCAAAAAGGCGTAGAGAGAGTCGTAGAAATCCTTAAAAAAGAAATAGAAACCAATATGAGGTTGATGGGGATCACATCTTTAGCCGAGCTCACTCCGGATCGAGTTAGGCTTCGTTAGCAGTGCGATATCCTTTTCGTTACGATTCAACTCGACGAGTTGCTAGGCCTTCAGATTAACTTGAGGGTGCTCGTCACACGGCCCCGTTGTGTAGTGGCCTAGCACGCCGCCCTCTCAAGGCGGTAGCGCGGGTTCGAATCCCGTCGGGGCTACAAATGAAAATGCAGAAAGGTTATTTGTGGGACGAACGTTAGCAGAAAAAGTTTGGGATGCACATGTGGTCAGTCGTGCCGCTGGCGAGCCAGATTTGCTCTACATCGACCTGCATTTAGTGCATGAAGTAACGAGTCCACAAGCGTTTGATGGTTTGCGCGCCTCTGGAAGAAAAGTTCGTCGTCCAGACTTAACTCTACTTACTGAAGATCACAATGTGCCGACAGTAGATATTGATCAACCAATTGCTGACCCGGTATCTCGAGCGCAAATTGAGGCTTTAAGAATCAATGCAAAGGAATTTGGACTTAGAATCCATTCGCTAGGGGATGTTGACCAAGGAATTGTTCACGTGGTTGGACCGCAGTTAGGTTTAACGCAACCAGGAATGACAATCGTTTGCGGAGATAGCCATACCTCGACTCACGGTGCTTTTGGCGCGCTAGCTTTTGGAATCGGAACCAGCGAAGTTGAACATGTTTTAGCAACACAGACCTTGCCGCTTAAACCATTTAAAACAATGGCAATAACTGTAAATGGAAAACTGCCAGAAGGTTCAACAGCTAAAGATATTATTTTGGCGACTATTGCAAAAATCTCAACCGGTGGTGGTCAAGGTTACGTCTTGGAGTATCGCGGCGAAGCGATCCGAAGTCTCTCTATGGAAGGTCGGATGACGATTTGCAACATGTCAATTGAGGCGGGAGCGCGTGCCGGCATGATCGCTCCAGATGAAACCACCTTTGAATACCTAAAAGGGCGTCCCCATGCACCACAAGGCGAAGATTGGGACAGGGCAGTTGCTTATTGGAAGACCTTAACTACGGATGATGATGCAATTTTTGATGCTGAAGTAATTATCGAAGCTAATGAACTGGCGCCTTATGTAACTTGGGGAACTAACCCAGGTCAAGGTGTGCCAATTACTTCAAGCGTTCCGGATCCAGAAAGCTTTACCGATCCAGTTGAAAAAAGTGCAGCTGAGAGAGCCTTGCAATACATGGATCTAATACCAGGTACAAAAATTAAAGACATAAAAGTTGACACAGTGTTTTTGGGCTCATGTACAAACGGTCGCATCGAAGACTTAAGAGCAGCTGCAGCAATTTTGAAGGGCAAAAAAATTGCAGATTCAGTCCGCTTGATGGTGGTCCCTGGGTCTGCCAAAGTTGCACTGCAAGCAGAAGCTGAAGGTTTGGTCGAAGTTTTTAAGGCCGCAGGAGCTGATTGGCGTAACGCAGGTTGCTCCATGTGCTTGGGAATGAACCCCGACAAATTAACTCCCGGCGAAAGAGCGGCAAGTACTTCGAACCGTAATTTTGAAGGACGTCAAGGCCCAGGCGGCAGAACTCATCTAGTTTCACCGTTAGTTGCTGCAGCTACTGCTTTGACTGGCCACATTTCAACACCAGCGGATGTGAGCTAATTGGAGAAATTTGTAACCCATACGGGAACCGCTGCGCCGCTAAGAAGAAGCAATGTAGATACTGACCAGATCATTCCTGCAGAATTTTTAAAGCGAATCACAAGACACGGATTTGAAGATGGGCTTTTCAAAGCTTGGCGAAATGACCCTGAATTTGTGTTGAATAAGCCGGAGTATCAGAAGGCAACAATCTTGATAGCTGGGCCTGAATTTGGAACTGGTTCATCTAGAGAACATGCCGTCTGGGCACTGCAAGATTTTGGCTTCAAGTGCGTTTTGTCCTCACGCTTTGCCGACATTTTTAGAGGAAACTCAGGTAAAGCTGGCTTATTAACCGCACAGGTTGATCAAGAAGTGATTGAAAAATTATGGGAATTGGTTGAAAGCGACCCAAAGTTAGCCGTAACTGTGGATCTTAATAATAAAACTGTTTCTGCCGGCGACTTAGTAGCTGACTTTCAAATTGATGAGTATGTGCGTTGGAGGCTCTTAGAAGGGTTAGATGACGTGGCCTTAACGATGCAAAAAGCTGAAAAAATAGATCAATTTGAGTCCACCAGGCCCAGCTTTTTGCCAGCAACTCAAGGCTAATTTCAGCGTTTTTGCCAAAATATGGCTAAAAAACCCAATTTTATTGACTTTTTCGGCGTGGCGTAGAGAAATCCTTTATTTAAGGCCTTAACTTTTGCATTAGCACTGGATGTCCCAATGCCTTAGTTAGAAAAAGCCCGGAGGGCCAAGTGAAGAAACCAGATCTCGCCGACATCGTGCAGGAGCGCTATGAAGGCAGCCGTCGTCAAGCTCTTGATCTTATTGACGCAATTTTTGATGCCATCACCACTGCCGTTGCAAAAGGAGACAAAGTTTCTATTGCCGGTTTTGGAGTTTGGGAAAAGAAAACTCGTGCGGCACGCGTCGCTCGCAACCCAATGACTGGAGATCCTGTAAACGTCCCTGAAAAGACGGTTGCCAAGTTCCGTCCAGCAAAAGACTTCAAAGACACTGTCTTGGGTGGCAAAAAATAACAGCTTTTTAGCAAAAACCTAAATAAGGCGCCTATTCGCTCACAGCGGGTGGGCGCCTTACTGATTAAATTCAGTAGTGACCAAAGTGACTAGAAAGAGTTCCGCTGGCAAGAACTTAAAAGCCATTGCAGGAATCGTTCGCCCTCCCTTAGCTTTACTTACCAAGCGTGAATATCAAGGGGTAGAAAATCTAGGAATTGATTCAGGAATTGTGGTTTGTCCAAACCATATTTCATGGATTGACCCGTTGGTTATCGCACACTTTTTGTGGGACAACGACCGTCCACCACGATTTCTTGGGAAAGCTTCATTATTTCGCTTACCAATTTTAGGAAAAATTATCAAAAATGCGGGGCAAATTCCAGTTTACCGAAACTCTAATGCCGCAGCTTTAAGCGTGAATTATTCAATCGCCAGTGTCAAGCGTGGCGAAGCTGTTGTTATTTATCCTGAAGGAACATTAACTCGCGATCCAAATTTGTGGCCAATGACTGGAAAGTCTGGAGCAGTAAATGTGGCCTTAAGTGCAAATGTTCCATTAATTCCTGTCGCACAATGGGGTGCCCAAGAAATGATGGCGCCTTATCAGAAAAAATTAACTTTGTTCCCAAGAAAAACAATAAAGATCATTGCCGGCAAACCATTACATTTAGATGACCTTAGAGGAAGGCCAATTGATTCTGAGGTCCTAAAAGTCGGTACTGCAAGATTGATGCGCGAAATTGCTAATCTACTTGCACAACTTAGAAAAGAAGATCCACCAACTGAACTTTACAAGTGGGGTAGCAACAGATGATTCGTCCACTAATTGTGGGTGCTGGTTCTTGGGGAACAGCATTCGCACAGGTCATTGCTGACTCTGATCATGACTGTTTGGTTTGGGGTCGCGATAAAAAGATAGTTGACGAGATAAATCAAAATCATACAAATCAGAATTATCACCCTGAGGTGAGGTTGCCAAAGCGAATTAGCGCCACAAATGACATCGAGAGTGCGCTGAAAGAATCTACCCACGTTTTTTTAACCATCCCGGCCCAATCATTAAGAGGTGCACTACAAGAGTGGAAGAACTTATTTCAACCCAATGTTCAAATAATTAGCTTAATTAAGGGCTTAGAGCTTAAAAGCGATCTTCGAATGAGTGAAGTAATAAAGGATGAGTTAGGAATTGCTGACAATCAAATAACGGTGATAAGTGGACCAAATTTAGCCACAGAAATTATTCAGCGGCAACCGACCGCTACTACGATCGCCTGCACCGACTTAGCAAATGCCGAAGAGATTTCGCATTACTTTGCAAGTGAATATTTCAGACCTTTTTGGGGTTCAGATGTTGTCGGTACCGAAATTGCCGGAGTGACTAAAAATGTAATTGCAATTGCTAATGGAATAGCGGTTGGTTTAGGGCTAGGCGAGAACACTCAATCATCAGTAATCACCAGGGGCTTAGCGGAAATGACAAGACTTGGCTTAGCTATGGGCGCCAAAATTGAAACATTCTTAGGTTTAGCAGGAATTGGAGATTTGATTGCAACAAGTCAGTCTCCACTTTCAAGAAATAGAACATTTGGGCAATTACTTGGTGAAGGTTATTCGGTGGAAGCAGCTCAAGAAGCAGTTAAGAGAACGGTAGAAGGTGCTAAGTCAGCGCAGCCGTTGGTGGAGATCGCAAGCCGACTAAATGTAGCAATCCCCATTAGCGAACAAATCGCAAAGGTAGTGGCCGGTGAGGTTAAGGCAGATACTGCGATTTCTACTCTGCTAGCACAAGCATTAACTAAAGAACATTAATCAGGAAACCACTACGCTGTTCACATGGCAAAAGTTACAGTCGCAATCCTCTTTGGGGGGATAAGTAACGAGCATGAAATTTCATGCCTATCTGCAAACTCTATTTTGCAAGAAATTGATCGTGATAAATATAAAGTTATCCCAATTGGAATTACCAAAGCAGGTCGCTGGGTTGTTTTTAATGAAGAATTCATTTTTGAAGATAGTCAATCTTTACCAAAAATTGATGACTCTGTAATAGCTAAAAAATCTACTGCTCCAGCAGCGGTAAACCCTCCTTTAGAGCTACTAACGGCAGAAGTGGTCTTTCCGGTATTACATGGGGCTTGGGGTGAAGATGGAACAGTGCAAGGGCTTCTAGAAATGCATCAAGTTCCTTATGTTGGAAGTGGAGTCCTATCTTCTGCAATAGGAATGCATAAACCATTAATGAAATTACTGTTTCGTCAAGCCGGATTGAAGGTGAGTAACTGGAAGAGCTTTAGTGAAGAGGAATTTACTAAAGATTCTGAAAAAATTTTGACAGAGATTAACCAATTACGCTACCCATTGTTCGCAAAGCCAGCTCGAGGCGGATCAAGCGTAGGGATTTCTAAAGTAACTGACGCAAATGAATTGGAGCAGGGGATTTTAACTGCGCTAAAACATGACTCAATCTTCTTAGTCGAGGAAGCAGTAAGTGAGGCTAGGGAGATTGAGTGCGGGGTACTAGCTGCAAGCCAGCGCTTAGTAAGTGCGCCAGCTGAAATTAAGGTTAAGCAAACTCATGAATTTTATGATTATGAAGCTAAGTATCTTGACGATGGTGCCGAACTGGTAGTCCCGGCAGAATTATCTGAGGAACAAGTACGTGAGATTAAGGCGCTAGCGATTAGAGCCTTTGACAGTATTAGTTGTGAAGGTTTAGCCCGTGTTGATTTCTTTCTTAAAAATAACGGTGAAATTTATCTTAACGAAATAAACACGATGCCCGGCTTTACTCCGATTTCTATGTATCCAAGGACTTTTGCTGAAAGCGGAATCGGTTTTAGTGAACTAATTGATTTGCTATTAAAAGAAGCCCTAGAGCGAAAACGAGGGCTCAGGTAAACCGTGAGCGATCAAACGCTTTCAGATGTAGGTGAATTTGGGTTTATTGAATTAATTAAAAAAAGATTAGCGTATCCTAGTTTTCTAAAGGTAGGAATTGGGGATGATGCAGCAGTCATAGATTTAAATCAACCAGAGGTAGTAACTTGCGTTGATATTTTAATTGAAGATGAGCATTTTAAAAAAGATTTTTCTTCGGCTAAGGACATTGGTCATCGAGCGGCCGCTGCAAATTTAGCTGATTTAGTAGCAATGGGCGCACAGCCAAAAGCGTTACTTTTGGCGTTGGCCGCACCTAGCAATTCAGAAGTTTCTTGGCTAATTGACATGATTGATGGAATCGCTGAAGAAGCAAATCAATTAGGCGCTGTATTAATCGGCGGAGACACCACCCGCGCTGAAAAAATTATTATTTCGATCACTGCAATTGGTGAATTGAAGACCGCACCCGTGGAGCGTAGCGGTGCAAAGTCTGGTGAATTAGTAATTGCTTCGGGAAGATTTGGATGGGCCCAAGCAGGATTGCGCGTGTTGCAAAAAGGATTTCGCAGCCCAAATCTATTAGTGCAAGCTCACCAACGACCGCAAATTGAGTACCAAGCAGCTTTAAATGCAGCAAGTCAACTTAGCTCCATGATTGATGTAAGCGATGGCTTAGCGCAAGATGCCTTACATATTGCAAAAGCTTCTGGTGTTCAAATTGATTTAAAGTCGACCGCATTGCTCCCCGATGACTTATTAGTTGAGGCTGCACTAGGAATTGGTGAAGATCCAATGGTTTGGGTACTAACTGGTGGCGATGATCATGCCTTTCTTGCGACAATAGATTCCAACAAAGCAATTCCAACTGGTTTTCGAATTATTGGAGAAGTTTTCAAAGGTGAAGCCAAAGTTACTCTGGATGGGGCTGAGTTGACTGGCCGTTTAGGCCATGATCATTTTGCTAAATAATTAGGCGCGAACAACTTTGCCGGCGCTGAGGCAGCCAGTGCAAACGTTGAGTCGCTTGGAGGAGCCGTTTATTTTGGCTCTCACCTTTTGGATGTTGGGATTGAAGCGACGCTTGGTCTTTCTTTGAGAGTGAGAGACCGAGTGCCCGAATCCTGGGCCTTTGCCACAAACATCACACTTGGCACTCATGGTTATTTCTCCTTCAAAAAACTGCCCAATTTTGGGCCGAGTCATAGGCTACTAGAAGGGTAAGCGTTGTCCACAATTACCCCAAAGGCGAATTTACCCTAGGAGCGCAAGTGGCGAAATTATCCGGCCTCTTGACTGAAGTCTTAGGCGGCAGAAGCGCAAAAACCATCGAAAGCGCTTTTGGCTATAAAACAGTCAAAGATTTGCTTTCTCATTACCCAAGGCGCTATGCAGAAAGGGGGGAGTTAACAGATTTAGCTTCGCTAAAAGTAGATGAGCATGTGACCGTGCTGGCAGAAGTTGCAAGTTGCAAAGAAATTCCTATGCGACAACGCGGTAAGAAGCGGCTAGAGGTAGTTGTGACTGATGGACGACAAACCTTAGATCTAGCTTTTTTTCATTTAACACAAGTTCACAAAAAGAAATTGATTCCAGGCACACAAGGATTGTTCGCTGGCAAAGTTGGGGAATTTCGTGGGCGAAAACAATTAGCACATCCCGAATATGTGTTGACAGCGCAATTGGGTGAAGAAACTGACCCCGAGGCAGCAGAAGCTTTCGCCAATGCGGTTATTCCGGTCTATCGGGCAACTGGGGCGATTCCTTCATGGCGCGTAGCTAAGGCAATAAAGTTTGTGCTCTCTACTTTGGACTTAACAGAAGCCGATGAGTTGATTCCTGTTGAAATAAGAGAAAAGCGTAATTTAGTTTCTTTAGCGAATGCCTATAAGGCAATTCATAATCCAGAAACCGTAGAAGAAGCGAATCAGGCGCTTTATCGAATGATGTTTGAAGAAGCTTTTCTTTTGCAGGCCGTGTTGGTAAATCGCAGAATGCTAAATGATAATCAACTTGCACCGAGTTATAAAGCTAAACCAGATGGAATATTAAATGCCTTTGACAAACAGTTGCCGTTTGAACTCACTAAAGGCCAGCTAGAAATTGGTGAAGAAATTGCTCAGGAATTATCTCAAACTAAACCAATGCACCGATTACTTCAAGGCGAAGTTGGTAGTGGAAAAACTATTATGGCTTTACGGGCCATGCTCACCGCAGTAGATGCGGGAGCCCAAGCTGCGCTCCTAGCTCCTACAGAAGTCTTAGCACAGCAGCACCTTAGGACTGTTGAAAATTTATTAGGGGATTTAGCAAAAGCTGGAGAATTAACCGCAGCGGACGTTTCTTGTTCGGTGGTTTTATTGACTGGATCTGTAACCGGAAAAGAACGCGCCAAAGTCTTGGCAGAGATTTCTTCAAATCGTGCTCAGTTAGTTATCGGAACTCATGCGCTAATTCAAGAAGGAGTTGAATTTGCCAATCTCGGAATAGTGGTAGTTGATGAGCAACACCGCTTTGGGGTAGAGCAAAGAGCCGCGATAGCTGCAAAAGCTAAGAACGATTTAAAGCCCCATGTTTTGGTGATGACAGCTACGCCAATACCAAGAACTGTGGCAATGACGGTATTTGGGGATTTAGATATTTCAACTTTGAGCGAACTACCTAAAGGTAGAGCAGAAATCGAAACACATGTGGTTCCCGCGCTAGAGAAACCACAGCATTTAGATCGAGTTTGGAAACGTGCCGTAGAAGAAGTTAAAAAAGGTCATCAAGTTTATTTAGTAGCACCACGCATTGGCGGAGATAGCGCAGATGAAGATGTGACGAATGAAGCAAGCGCCAAACGCCCGCCTCTAGCAGTACTTGAAGTTGCTCCAAAGTTAGCCGCGGGACCATTGAGCGAAGTTAGAGTCGGTGTTTTGCATGGTCGAATGTCATCAATCGAAAAAGATCAAATTATGTCACGTTTCAAGTTGGGACCAGCTGGCAAAGATGGCATAGATGTTTTAGTTTCAACGACAGTAATAGAGGTTGGCGTTGATGTACCAAACGCCACGATGATGATTATTTTGGATGCCGAGCGATTTGGAGTAAGTCAGTTGCACCAACTTCGCGGAAGAATCGGTCGCGGCAAATACCCTGGACTTTGTGTGCTTATCACTGAAGCAGAAGCTGACACATCAGCGAGAGAGCGTTTAGAAAAAGTTGCCAGCACGCTTGATGGCTTCGAGCTCGCCCGCTTGGATCTAGAGCAAAGACGAGAAGGAAATGTTTTGGGTGTCCAGCAATCGGGAAGCAGAAGCGCACTTAGATTATTGCAAGTTGTCCGAGATGAAGAAATTGTTATTGATGCAAGAGCCGCGGCAATTGATTGCTTTGAAAAGGATCCAACCTTAGCCACTTTGCCAAACTTAAAACTAGCGATTGATGAATTAGATAGTATGCAGAGTTCTGAATTTTTGGAAAAGAGTTAAAGTGACTCGGATTATTTCTGGTAAGTATGGAGGGCGAAGGCTATTGGTTCCTGATTCAGCGCGCCCCACCACCGAGATGGTTAGAGAAGCGATGTTCTCAACCTTGATTGGGTGGGAAGCAGTTTTTGATAAGCGAGTTTTAGATTTATATTCCGGCTCGGGAGGTTTAGGTTTTGAGGCGCTTTCTCGAGGGGCTAAGAGCGTTCTCTTCGTAGAAGCTGATTCAAAAGCTGTTGAAACTTTAAAAAGGAATGCAGCAAATTTAGATGTAGAAGTAGAAATCCAAAAGCAGAAGTCAAAAACTTTTACCCAAGAAAATTTAAATGGCTACTTATTCGATCTGGTGTTTATTGATCCGCCTTACCGGGTAAATAACCGAGAGCTATTTGAAGTAATAGAAAATTTGGTCCGTGGGGGATTTTTGGCTCATGGGGCAATCTTGGTAATAGAACGACCAACCAGAGACGCCTTTACTTGGCCAAAAGTGATTAAAGAATTAAAAAATAAGCGATATGGGGATAACACTCTTTATTATGGATCGGTAGCCTGATCTCATGCAAAAATTAGTTTGTCCTGGTTCTTTTGACCCCGTGACTAACGGACATATAGACGTATTTGAGCGTGCTGCTGCCTTAGCAGATGAGGTGGTTGTCGCTGTCTTGGTCAATTCAAGTAAAAAAGGACTCTTTGCAATTGAAGAGCGCGTTGCCATGTTGTACGAGGTAACAAGTAAATATAAAAATATAAAAATTGAAACATTTAATGGACTATTGGTTGATTTTTGTAAATCAATAAATGCTCAAGCGATAGTTAAGGGACTTAGGGCAGTGAGCGACTTTGATTATGAACTTCAGATGTCTCAAATGAATTACCAAGCAGGTGGGATTGACACTTTATTCATCGCCACAAATCCAGTGCACTCCTTCTTATCTTCTAGCTTGGTAAAAGAATTTGCCTCACTGGGTGGAAATGTTTCTCAATGGGTTCCACCAGCAGTTGAAACAGCGTTGCAAAAAAAGTTTGGAAGATAAGATATGAAGTCGATTGAAATAATTGAGAACTTAATGCAACAAGTTAAAGAAGCCAGATCGGTGCCGCTAAGTCGAGATGGAGCATTGGTCAATCGGCAAGATTTTATTGAATTGCTGGAACAATTGAGAGCGCAATTACCAGATGACGTACAAGTGGCAAACGAAATTTTAGAAGCGAAGGAGTCAGTAATCGATGAAGGTAGAAGGGCAGCAGAAGCCTTAATCGATAAAGCTAAAGATCAGGCACGTCGCTTGATAAGTGAACATTCAATTTTGGCTCAGGCTCAAAGAGAAGCTCAAGGTTTATTGCAAATGGCCGAAGTAGAAGTTGAGAAAATGCGGTTGGAGACCAATAAATACATTGATGCTCGGCTTGCAAATTTTGAAGTAGCGTTGAATAAAACTTTAGATGCTGTAAAACGAGGTAGAGAAAAAATGACTGGAAAATCTGAGGCAGAATAAAACTTGTGGCTAAATTAGATCCCTTAGAAGGATATGTTTTAAACACCCACGACCTAACTAGGGCGGCCGGGGAAAGTAAGCACTATGAACTTTCGCTAGCGCCAAAAAAAGACTTCACTAATGGTGCACTAGAGATTCGTGAAGATGATGAAGTCAAGCTTTCGCTGCTCCTAGAAAGCGTGGTGGATGGAATTTTGGTTACCGGCACTGTTACGGCGGTTGCCAGCGGTGAGTGTTCTCGATGCTTGGATCCAGTGCGGTTAGAAATTACTGGTGAGATCGCGGATCTTTATGCCTATCCGGATAAAGAAATTCTCACGGATGAAGCCGATGAGGTACGAGAAATGGTCGGTGACCTTTTAGATTTAGAGCCAGCAGTGCGAGATGCCCTGGTCCTTGCAATGCCGCTAAGACCCCTCTGCAACGATATGTGTCTAGGACTTTGTGGCCAATGCGGAATCCGTTTGGAGGACGCGCCCGATCATGTTCATGAAGTGATAGACCCAAGGTGGGCCAAGCTCACTGA
>Ga0075474_10000122_pt1 | contig 25156 bp, 28 predicted proteins | sample DEB08_DNA_2_FD_71485 | JGI IMG/M metagenome (GOLD analysis project Ga0075474, IMG submission 71485) | Aqueous microbial communities from the Delaware River and Bay under freshwater to marine salinity gradient to study organic matter... | ecosystem: Environmental > Aquatic > Marine > Coastal ...
GCCCCTCTACTTGGTCGCCGCCGAGATGCGGACCGCCCCGGCCCTCATCGGCGGTGCGGATCGGGGTCGAACCCCGCTGTCCGTCGCCGCGTCTCGGCCCTCGGCCTTGACGAGTGCCTGGACCCGAACGTCCCCCCGAGCCAGACTTTCCACCCGAAGCTCGTCCACCTGAACCTGAGCGTCCACCCGATGCTGAGCGTCCACCTGAACCTGAGCGTCCACCTTTGGGTGCTCCCCGTCCGGCCGGCCGCGAATCTCGCCCCCGCCCGCTCATCGGTACACCAAGGCCACAGCCCAAGCCACTACACCTTCGCCACGTCCCAATGCACCAACCCCCTCGGTCCTTCGACCAGAAACCGTAACCACCGCACCGACCGCCGCCGAAAGACCAGCTTCCATCTCGGGTTTCACCGGAACCAGCCGAGGCTGATCCAGCACCACCGAACAGTCAATGTTGGCTACCTGCCAGCCGCTGGCTCGAACCAGTTCCGCGGTCCGCTTGAGCAACACCATGCTGTCGACCCCCGCTAGCTCCGGATCCGTATCGGGAAACTGTTGGCCGATATCGCCAAGTCCGGCCGCCCCCAGCAGGGCGTCAATGCAGCAATGAGCAACCACGTCGGCGTCGCTGTGACCGGCCAACCCGCGCTCGTCAGGAAAGTGCACCCCACCGAGCACCAGCGGGCGCTCCGGGTCGTCACTGAAAACGTGCACGTCGTAGGCGTGGCCAACACGAAACGGAGGTTCGGCTCGGACGTCAGTCACTCGGGGGGGTCCTCTCGACTCAACGGTGACGCCGTTGCAGAATTGCTCGGCTCACGCTCCCCAACGATAACTTCCGCCAGGGCTAAGTCCCGTCGAGTGGTGATCTTGAGGTTGTCTGCTTCACCGTCGACGTGCACCACCGTCACCCCACGGTGCTCAACCAGGGTCGCATCGTCACTGGCATCCCGACCTTGGTCGTGGGCGGCTCGAAGCACCGCCGTGGTGAAACCCTGAGGGGTCTGGACTGCTACCAACTGGTCACGATCCACCGCGCCCTGCTGACGGTGACGCACCGAATCAACAATCGGCACCACCGGCACCGCCGCTTGTGCCCCACCGCGAACCGCGGCAACCAGTCGGGCAAAAAGCGCTTCGGTGGCCAACGGACGGGCTCCGTCATGCACCAACACGACGTCGGCTGCTTCGGGAACCAACTGCAGCCCGTTGCGTACCGAAGCCGAGCGGGTTGGCCCTCCGGTTGCGGTCAGAATCGGCACGTCACCCAGCGACGTGTACCCCAGCGTCAAACTGTCGGGTAGCACCACCACCACACCCGAGGACACCTTCGCAGCCGTCGACACCGAACGGTCGATCACCCGAAGCCCCCCGAGGTCAACGAATTGTTTCGGTGCCCCAAAACGAGAACCCGAACCTCCGGCGACTACGACGGTCCAGACACCCGACTTCAGGTCACCACTCGCGTCGTTCACGTCACTAGTGTGGTCTGAAGACATGACTGACACCACCATGATCCAACAGGTTCTTCGATCCACCGCGCTGTTCGCCGACGTCGCCGACGAGGCCCTCAGCCTCATCACCGATCGCGCCGAAACCCGCCAGCTCCGGCGCGGTGACACGATTTTCGAAGAAGGAGATGCTCCGAACTCTCTCTATGTCGTGACGCGCGGTCGGATCGCGATCGCCAACAAGTCGATCGACAACCGGGAGAGCATGGTGGCGTTGATGGAACCCGGAGACCTGTTCGGGGAAATGGGCATCTTCGACGGTGAAGGTCGCTCGGCCGAAGCGCGGGCCTTAGAAGTTTCCGAAGTCATCGAGATCCCGTACGAACCGATGATCGCCCACTATCAGGAACAACCAACCGAACTCTGGAACGTGGTGCGACTCTTGGCGTCACGACTTCGATCCATGGACGAGGCTCTGGCCGACGCAGTGTTTCTTGATGTCACCGGGCGAACCGCCAAGCGGATCCTGGAGATCGCCGGCGAGAACGACGAGTTCTATCTTCCAATCACCCAAGAAGAGTTGGCGGGGATGGTTGGTGCGAGCCGTGAACGAGTGAACAAAGCCATCGCTTCGTTCATCCGGTTGGGCTGGTTGACCCAAAACGACCGGCGATACGTGATTACCAACCGCAAACAGTTGTCGATCAGAAGCAGCTAGGCCGGCGCCACATCGGCGAGGGCAATCGCCGCTCGCAGGGTCGGTGCCCTTAGGACCTCAAGTCCGGCGGGAACGTTGACAGTTGCCTGCGGGACGATGGCTCGCCGGAACCCCATACGGGCGGCCTCCGACAAACGACGATCGAGATGGCTGACCTGACGCAGTTCGCCACCCAGCCCCACCTCCCCCACCGCAGCCACGTCGTCGCCCAGCGGCTGACCGGTCAACGACGACGCCACCGCTAACGCCACCGCCAGATCGGCTCCCGGGTCATTGATCCGGGCGCCACCCACGGCGAGGGCGTACACGTCGGAACCAGAAACCGTGATCCCACAGCGCCGTTCGAGCACGGCCAGCAGCATGGCAAGCCGACCGCTGTCAACACCTTGGGCACTCCGGCGGGGGGTGGCGAGGTTCGAGTTAGCGACCAACGCCTGCACCTCAACGAGAAGCGGCCGGTTGCCATCAACGGTTGCCACCACCGCCGAACCTGACACTCCGGTGACCCGGTCGGAGAGAAAGAGGCCGCTGGGGTCCTCGACCGTTACCAGCCCAGAACCCTCCATCTGCAACAAGCCAACTTCGGTGGTGGCACCAAACCGATGCTTGCTGGCCCGCAGAAGCCGCAGCCCATGATGGCGATCACCGTCAAACTCGAGCACGGTATCGACCACGTGTTCAAGAACCCGAGGGCCAGCCAACGTGCCTTCCTTGGTCACGTGGCCGACGAGCAGCACCGTCGTGCCGTGGCGTTTGGCGTAGCCGACCAGACGACTGGCGCATTCGCGCACTTGGGTGACCGAACCCGGCGCTGACGAAAGCGTCGGGTCGTACAGGGTCTGGATCGAGTCGATCACGACAATCTCGGGCTGCACGGTCTCCAAATGGTCGAGAATGTGCGGCAGCGACGTTTCCGACACCAACCAGAGCGAATCGTGAATCGCTCCGAGACGATCGGCACGGCCGCGAACCTGACCCACCGACTCCTCGCCTGAGACATACAAGCTGGTTGTCCCTCGAGCAGCTGCCGCTCCCACCAGTTGCAGCAGCAGCGTCGATTTGCCGATCCCCGGCTCACCGCCAAGCAGGGTCACCGATCCGGCGACGAAACCCCCGCCGAGCACCCGGTCGACCTCACCCACTCCGGTGGGGCGGGCATCGGCTCCACCGTCCACCACCTCACCGATCGGGGTTGGTACCGACTCCGGAGGACCTACCGCCGGTTCAGGACCTGAACCTACGACCTCTTCCACCAGCGTGTTCCAGTCGCCACAACCACCACAACGGCCCGCCCACTGCGGTGTTGACCATCCACAAGTTGAGCAACAGTGCACTGAGCGTGTTCTCGCCATCAAAGAAACCTTACGAGGCCCGAGTGACAGCGCAACGACTAGGAGCCACGATTCCGAAGCAGGTCGTCAAAGCCTCGAACGACCAGATGCTCGGTCCCGTCCGGCACGTCCCCTTCCGGGATAAACAGCCCGGTAGCCAGACCCAGTTCCTGTGCCGCATCGAGATGCTCGGCCCGGTTGGAGAGATAGAAGCAGTCGTAGAGGTCAACCGACATCGTGCGGCGGGTGGCCTCAAACAGCCCCGGATCAGGAAGTCGGGCCCCCACTTCGCCACTAACCAACCACGAGGAGAGCACACCTTCGAGTGACGCCATGCGGCGGAGCCGGTCACCCCAGGCCCGCGGTTGGTTACCAACCGCTGAGACCGGAAGGCGGCTGCTGGCCATCCGCCCCAAGAAGGTGTGTAGGCCAGGAACCAGCCGGAACGACGAAAGGTAACGAGTTTCGATCTCGTCACGTTCTTCTGACAGATCCACTCCCTGCCAGAACTCCTCCGGGCTGATACGACCCAGCGTCAACCGACGATGGAGTTCCCGGACCTGGTCCGGATCAACGTCGGGTCGCAGCCTGGCAACCATCGGTACCAACAGGTCCTTGGCAGGGTCGGCCGGGGTTACCAGCACACCGTGCACGTCGACGATCAGCAGACGCAGCAGTCGGCGTCTCGGCCGACTGGCTTCGGCTTCACGGGTTGCGGCCCGTTCCTGACGTTGGCGTTGATCGCGGCGACGTCGACCCTTCGGGGCTCGGGCCCGAGCCACAAGCCAGCTCCCGAGCCGTGACAACAACACGAGCGCCAACAAAAGCGCGGCGATCTCTGCGACCAGCGCCCATACCCGGGGCAGGAAGGCATCCGACGAAGCCGACGCGTCCACCACGGCCACCTCGTCGCCGTAACGAAACGTCCAGGTCGCCGTATTGTCGACCACCGTTGCCGAGTCCGACAGGGCCGGGCCCGGTAGCTCGACGGCCACCGTAAGCCCCAGTGCAGACTCGAAGGAACCTCCGGCGTCGGTTTCTGCTTGCAGCAGCGACCGCCCGAGCGGTGATCCACCCAACAGCGCCGCCAGCTCCTGATCACCCAACGACTCCAAGTCGGGGGTCGCATCGATGGTCGCGGTCAGTTCGTAGGTCGCTTTGGCGGGATCAATCCCGATCAACGAAAAGTCGTGGTCGCGGTGAAGCGCAACCTCGCGAAACACCAGCCCCGGACCGAAAACCTCATCGAGCACCGTCGGAAGTTCGGAGGCAGAAGCGAACGGCTTGGAGACGGTAAGGCTCAGACCACCGCCATCAAGTTCAGCCGACTCGACCCGCCACCCGGCGTCACTCAGATCCGAAAAGTTTAGATCCGACGGTGAATCCACGAGTTCAGCGGCGGCTTCGGCGTCGGTCTCGACCGTCACCACAACCTCACCGCTGCCATCGGCAGAAACGACAATCCCGACCGACGTATCAACGCGACAAGCCGAAGTCACCAGCAGCAGGACTGCTCCCAGAACCCCGACCCAAACCCGACGCATACCCCCTGAACCTAGACGCTTGACGAGCCGAGTGTGACAACTTGTCCAAGCCGACCGCACCACAGGGGTCGCTCAGGCCCCCGACCATGCACGTTCGAGCGCGGCACCTAGACTCTGGCGGAGCTCAAGGGCCCTTCGGGCACGGATGCTGGCGCGTTACGAGACCCCACGAACAATGAGGACAAGATGAACCAGAAAAGGCAACGAACCGCGACGCAGTCCGATGGAACATCGTTGGTGAATGGCTTCACCATCGGGGTCGTGGTCGCCGTCGTCATCGGGGCCATGATGATCTTCACCATCCGCTCAGGGTCTGAAAACGCCGAGGTGGAGACCGGGTTCACCGAAACCGCTCCGGTTGAAGTTGTCGGAACCCCACTCAGCGATTTTGATGCCAACATCACCGACCCGGAGATCGGCAACCCGGCGCCATCGCTGGTCGGCGTTGACTTCAACGGGAACGAAAGCCAGGTTGAAACCACCGGCAGCCCTCAAGCCGTCCTGTTCGTGGCTCACTGGTGCCCGCATTGCCAAAATGAGGTGCCGGTGGTGCGTGCGCTTCGAGCCTCCGGCACTTGGCCCGCCGACGTGAAACTGACCACCATCGCCACCTCGACCAGCAGCACGCAAAACAACTATCCACCGTCGGCCTGGTTGGCCCGTGAAGGACTCACCGTGCTGAGCGACACCGTGCTGGTCGACTCCGAATCCGGAGATGCGTTGCATGCCTACGGAGGTTCCGGTTTCCCCTATTGGGTGTTCCTTGATGCTTCCGGCAACGTGGTCATGCGGTCCTCGGGCGAACTCGGCGAGCAGGCCATCAAAGGCATCGTCGACACCTTGGCTGGCTGAGCCGACGCCGCTGGTCCCTTCCCCAGTCGAAAGCTGCGGCCCCCTACTGGGGGGTTGGGCGACGTGACGAAAGCGCGAGGCAGACCCCTTGGGTCGCAAACGACACCCAAGCCATGGCCGCCAGACTGAGGAAACCAAACTGCCGGAAGTAAGGAACTGAACACGGCACATCTGCGGCGCAGGAGTCGCCGAGCAGTCCCGGGTTCCACTCGCCGAGATAGTGATACGTCGAGACCAGCATCCCTAACCCCAGCACCGGGAGGACGTAGATCCGGATTGCTACATCTCGCCGGTAGGCGGCGATCGGCAGGATCACCGCCATTGGAAACGCGGCGATTCGTTGGAACCAGCACAGCTTGCACGGGGTGAAACCGGCCGACTCGCTAAACCAGAGACTCCCGAGCACCGTTACCACCGCGACCACCGCAGCCAAACCCAGCAGCGACGGGCCGAGTTCTTCTAGCCGTTGCCGGGCGGTGGCCGAACGCAACGAAACCAGCCAGAGCAGCACCAGCGCGCCGGTCAGCAGTCCCGCCCCGACGGTGAGCAGGCCGGTGAACAACTCCACCTGGCTAGTGCTCATTGCCACAATCAGGATGGGAGCGCCTCGCCGCCATCAAGTGCTCCCTCAAACTCGGGGGCTGGAGGCTCGAAGCCTTCAATGGCCCGGAACACGACCTGCAAGTCACCCGCCGATTCAGGGTCTGGAGCAACGTCGACGATGACAATCTCACCGGCACGGAACTCCTTGACCAACAGGCGCTCCGACAACGGATCTTCGACCATCCGCTGAATGGCCCGGCGCAACGGCCGAGCCCCCAGCGTCGGATCGTACCCCTTGTCAGCCAAATGATCTTTCGCGGCATCGGTCAACTCAAGACCCATTCCCTGCCCGGCCAACTGCTCTGCGGTGCGAGCAATCAGCAGATCGACGATCTGGCGAACTTCGGGCTGGGACAGTTCGTGGAACACGATGGTGTCGTCGATCCGGTTCAGGAACTCCGGCCGGAAATGCGCCTTCAGCGCGTCGCTGACCTTTTCTTTCATGCGTTCATAACTCACGGCTTCATCGGCTTTAGTGAAGCCCAGATTGGCCTTGCGCAGATCTTGAGTTCCCAAGTTTGAGGTCATGATCAGCACGGTGTTCCGGAAATCAACCGAACGGCCCTGCGAGTCGGTCAAACGACCCTCTTCGAGGATCTGCAGCAACGTGTTGAACACATCCGGGTGCGCTTTTTCCACCTCGTCGAACAACACCACCGAGAACGGTTTGCGGCGCACCTTCTCGGTGAGCTGACCACCTTCGTCGTAACCGACATAGCCCGGAGGCGAACCAACAAGCCGACTGACCGTGTGCTTTTCCTGGTACTCGGACATGTCGAGGCTGATCAGTGATGTCTCATCGCCGAACAGGAACTCGGCCAAGGTCTTGGCCAATTCGGTCTTGCCAACCCCCGACGGGCCCAAGAAGATGAACGAACCGCTGGGGCGTTTGGGATCTTTCAGACCGGCCCGGGTGCGCCGGATGGCCTGACTGACCGCCTTGATGGCGTCTTGTTGACCGATCACCCGCTTGTGGAGTTCGTCTTCCATCCGCAGCAGCTTCTGGGTTTCTTCTTCGGTCAGCTTGTACACCGGGATCCCGGTCCACATCGACAACACTTCGGCGATCGCTTCCTCGTCGACTTCGTCGAAAAGGTCGAGGCCGCTGGCCTTCGCTTCGGACTCCATCGACTCGCGACGGGCCAACAGTTCCTTTTCTTTGTCCCGCAGCCGCCCGGCTTCTTCGAACTGCTGCGAGTCGACCGCTTCTTTCTTGAGCCGGACCACCTCGGCGATTTCACCTTCGAGTTCTTTGTATTCCGGCGGGGTTTCCATCCGCTTGATCCGCAGCCGAGAACCTGACTCGTCGATGAGGTCGATGGCCTTGTCCGGGAGTTGACGATCCGCGATGTAGCGGTCGGCGAGGTTGGCGGCCGCCACCAGCGCCTGATCGGTAATGGTCACGCGGTGATGGGCTTCGTAACGGTCGCGTAGCCCCTTGAGGATCTCGATGGTGTGCGCCACCGACGGTTCCTCGACGATGACCTTCTGGAAGCGACGCTCCAACGCCGCGTCCTTCTCGACGTGCTTGCGGTATTCGTCCAGAGTTGTCGCACCGATGGTCTGCAACTCACCGCGAGCCAGCATCGGCTTGAGGATCGACGCCGCGTCGATCGCTCCTTCAGCCGCACCTGCGCCAACCAGCGTGTGGATCTCGTCGATAAACAAAATGATGTCGCCGTGGGATTTGATCTCTTTGAGCACCTTCTTGAGGCGCTCTTCGAAATCACCGCGGTAGCGAGAACCAGCCACCAGCGAACCTAGATCAAGCGTGTAGAGCTGTTTGTTGCGGAGCGTTTCTGGAACATCGTCGGCGACGATGGCCTGGGCTAGGCCCTCAACCACCGCGGTCTTGCCGACCCCCGGCTCACCGACCAGCACCGGGTTGTTCTTGGTGCGACGGCTCAGGATCTGCATCACTCGTTCGGTTTCACGACTGCGGCCGATCACCGGGTCGAGCGCCTTGTCGCGAGCGGCCTGGGTTAGGTTGCGCCCGAACTGATCTAGCACCGTCGAACCCGAAGACGAGTCGCTACCCGACCCACCGGCAGGGGTCCGCTCGCCGGTACCCGAACCGGCTTCAGCGCCGGCCCCGGAACCCGAATAGCCCGAGAGCTGCTGGATCACCTGTTGACGGACCCGGCTCAGGTCAGCACCGAGCTTGACCAGAACTTGGGCCGCCACGCCTTCACCTTCACGGATAAGCCCCAGCAGGATGTGTTCGGTCCCGATGTAGTTGTGGCCCAACTGAAGGGCTTCGCGAAGGCTGAGCTCCAACACCTTCTTGGCCCGCGGCGTGAAGGGAATATGGCCGCTCGGCGACGCCCCACCCTGACCGATGATCTCCTCGACCTGACTGCGGACTGCTTCCAGACTGATCCCCAACGACTCCAACGACTTGGCCGCCACGCCCTCACCTTCGTGGATCAGACCGAGCAGGATGTGTTCAGTCCCGATGTAGTTGTGGTTCAGGAGGCGTGCTTCCTCTTGGGCCAGCACGACCACCCGTCGAGCCCTATCGGTAAACCGCTCAAACATCGGGTGAGTCCCTTCAGAATCGTCGACGTTTCGTGGGCCGAAACCGACCCTTTCCCGAGTGTACCGGCGAGGTAGGTCACGATGCCTTCCCGGCCGACCGTTCTTTTCGCCACCGCATCGGACAATCAGCTTCGACCGATGGGCACCAGCCCAACGATCACAATCCCGCTTGGCTTGGCTGAACCCTGAATCTGCAACCTAACGTGGAGGTCATGGCCAACCCGCTAGCCATTCTTCCCGAACTCGAATCTGACCTGAAGCGAACCGAGCAGGAACTCTTGCAGACCGTTTCCTCCGGTGTCAGCTTTATGACCGAAGTCGCCAGCCACCTGATCAAGGCGGGCGGCAAACGGGTTCGCCCCGGATTCGCCATGGCTTCTTCGTCGGTGCTCGACCCTGACGGCAAACCGGCCACCATGGACGTCATCCGGGGTGGTTGCGCCGTTGAACTCGTTCACATCGGCTCGCTGTACCACGACGACGTGATGGACGATGCCACCACCCGACGCAGCGTCAAAAGCGTCAACGCCGAATGGGGAAACCTGCGGGCCATCTTGGCTGGCGATTATCTGCTGGGCCGGGCCTCGGAGTTGGCTGCGGCCCTCGGCACTGAAGTCGCAGGGTTATTGGCCAATACCATCACCCAACTGTGCGAAGGCCAGATCCTCGAACTGGAAACCGCCTACAACCCTGACCGCACGGTGGACATCTACGAGCGGTCCATTTCAGGCAAAACCGCATCGCTGCTGGCCTCAGCGTGTCGCATTGGTGCGCTGGTGAACGAACTCCCCCGACCGGTCACCGATTCGCTCACCGAATTCGGATTGTCCTACGGGATGGCGTTCCAGATCGTTGACGACATTCTCGACATCGTCGCCACCGACGAACAGCTCGGCAAACCAGCCGGGAACGACCTGCTCGAAGGCATCTACACCCTTCCGGTGCTGCACGCACTCGGCGATGACCGGATCGCCGACGAACTCCGGCCGCTGCTGACCCGAGACATCACCTCCGCTCAGCGGGACCGGGCCCGAGAACTGATCCGGGCCAGCTCCGGTCTGTTGACGGCGCTCGATGTGGCCCGAGGATGGGCCGACAAAGCCGCGGGCACGCTCACCGACCTTCCCGACACCCCAGCTGCTCGCGCCCTGCGGGCGGCCAGCGACGATCTCATCGTCCGGGCCAGCATCCCTCTCGGCTAATTCGCAGGCGCCTGCACACGCGCCCCCTGAAGCGCTAGTTCGGTTGTTCAGGCTTCAAGGTCGGGAACAACACCACATCACGGATCGTGGACGTGCCGGTCAACAACATGACCAAGCGATCAACCCCAACCCCCAAGCCGGCGGTTCCTGGAAGGCCATATTCGAGGGCTCGCAGATAGTCCTCGTCCACCACCATGGCTTCATCGTCGCCAGCGGCCCGATCCGCCTCCTGAGCAACGAACCGTTGCCGCTGCACCGCCGGGTCGGTGAGTTCGGAAAACCCGTTACACAACTCTCGACCGGCCACGATCGCCTCAAACCGTTCGGTGTAACCGGGGCGCTGGCGATGCTCACGAGACAACGGCGACACCTCGACGGGATAGTCGGTGACGAACACCGGTCCCCAAAGCTCCGACTCGGTCGTCTTTTCGTACAGTTCGAGGATCAACTTGCCAGGGCCGTACTGATCTTTCACCTCAACCCCAAACCGCTCGCAGATCGCCCGAAGCTCATCGAGCGGCGTGTCAAGGCTGACTTCAACCCCGGCATGTTCCGCGATGAGTTCTTCCATGGTGGCTCGCCGCCACGGAGTAGAAAGATCAACCGGGCGACCGTCGTAGGTCACGGTGGTAGAGCCCAGCACGTCAACCGCGATCCCGGCCACCAACTCTTCGGTGAGCCGCATCATGTCGGAATGGTCGGCGTAGGCCCAATACAACTCGAGCATGGTGAACTCAGGGTTGTGGCGGCTCGACATCCCCTCGTTTCGAAACACTCGTCCGATCTCAAAAACTTTCTCCATGCCACCAACCACGAGCCGCTTCAGGTAGAGCTCAGGGGCGATCCGCAGATACAGGTCTTGACCCAAGGCATTGTGGTGCGTCACAAACGGTCGGGCCAGCGCGCCACCCGGGATCGGGTGCAGCATCGGAGTCTCAACCTCGACAAAGTCTTGTTCGTGCAGCAGCCGTCGCATCGATGCCACCACCTGGCTGCGTTGCATGAACGCAGTGCGCGACTCCTCAGACACCCAGAGGTCGACGTAGCGCTGCCGGTAGCGGGTGTCAGGATCACTGATCCCGTGCCACTTGTCAGGGAATGGGCGCTGCGAAGGAGCCAGCACCGTCCAAGAATCAACTCGAACGCTCAACTCGCCACGCCGGGTCATCATCACGATGCCGGTGACCGCGATCCAGTCCCCAATCGACAGGTGGGTGAACCCGTCGAAATCGGGGGTGGATTTGGCCGTGGCGAACAACTGAATACGGCCGCTGGAATCTTGCAGCGAACCGAACGCCAACTTTCCTTGGTCGCGGCGCAGCATCAACCGGCCCGCCAACGTAACCACCACCTCGGTCTCGGTGCCCGGCTCAATCCCCGCATGGTCGGAGGCGACCTGGGCGGCCGTGTGGGTTACGTCGTAGCGGTACGGAAGTTCAGTCATGAGACATTTCGTTGATGGACAATACGGAGGCCGTGCAGCGTCAGGAACGGCTCGACGTGTTCGATCGACTCAGCTACCGGCGCAATGAGGTGGGCCAGCCCACCGGTCGCTACCACGTTGATGTCGCCTAGCTCGGCTCGGAAGCGGGCGACCATTCCGTCGATCATCGCCGCGAAGCCGTAGACGGTTCCGCTCTGGATCGACTCGATCGTTGATTTCCCAACCACGCTGCGCGGTTCGACGAGATCCACCGCCCGCAACGCCGCGGCCCGACCAAACAACGCATCAAGGCTGATCTCGATGCCGGGGGCGATCGCACCACCAAGAAACGCACCCTGATCGGAGATGACATCGAAGTTGTTGCCGGTACCGAAATCAACGACCACCGTCGGCCCCCCGTACAGGTCGTAGGCGGCGATCGAATTGGCGATCCGGTCGGCGCCGACCTCTTTGGGATTGTCGTAGAGGATCGGCATGCCGGTGCGAACGCCGGGTTCGATCACCACCGGGTCGAACGGAAAGTAGCGATCGACCATCTGACGAAGGTTGGCGAGGACCCTCGGGACACCAGAACAAATCGCGGCTCCGGTCAGGTCACGATCAAAATCAACCTGAGCGGTTTCCAACAGCGGACGCAGCAGCGCCGAGTATTCGTCACTGGTCCGATCCGCGTCGGTGGAGAGCCGCCAGTGGTCCACCAGACCTACCGACGCGCCGTCGCCCATCTCGGCATCAGGGTCGTAAAGACCCAACACCGTCTGGGTATTGCCGATGTCGATGGTCAGGAGCACGGACGAAACGCTAGCGGGGCTTCAGCCCGGCCCGGTCAGTGGCCGGCCGGGGAAGCGACAAACACCGGGATGGTTCGGCCAGCTGCGCTAGCCGACACGGCGTAGTCGCGATAGGGCGGGTAGACCGCTTCGCCTCGGGCATACCAAGCATCTCGTTCGTCACCGCTCAGCTCGCGGATCCGAAACTCCTGCGGTTCGGGTCCGTCTTGGATCATGACCTGATCTCGGGCCAGCAGGTTGTAGTACCAGCCGGGGTGGTGAGGCATTCCACCTTTGCTGGCGATGATTGCATACTCGCCTTCATGCTCGACCCGCATCAGCGGCACCTTGCGAACCTTGCCGCTGCGATGGCCCACCGTGGTCATCACGATGATCGGGATACCGGTATCCATCAAGGTGTTGGCCTTGGCCCCACCCGACGCCTCATATTCCTCAACCTGCTCAGCGACCCAATCCCAGGTGCTCGGCTCGTACTCGCCTTCGATCCCCACGGTTCCTCCTTGTCTCCGTCAACGGCACCAAACCGAAGCGGATAGCCCCCTGATGATGGCAGATACAACGGCCGACAACGACCCAATCGCTAGGAACCGTTCGAGAGGTCAACCCCATCGTTGTCGATGAGGCGGGTCGTTCCGAAACGTACCGCCAGCAGCAACCGAACCACCCCCGAAAGGTCACCGTCGGCCTGAAGGGTGTCGGCTGGCACCGCCACCGCATAATCAAGCTCGGCATCCGAAGCGGTCCTGACCACCTCAGCCATCCGAACCCCGACCGCTTCCGGGTCGCGCATTCCGGCCGCTAGAAGCTCCAACCCAGCATCCAACGCCCTCCGCAGCACCGTTGCCTGAGTTCGTTGCTCGTCGGTCAGGTACACGTTGCGGCTCGACAAGGCCAGACCGTCAGGTTCACGCACCGTCGGGCAGCCCCGCACAGTCACCGGCAGCGACAGGTCGGTGGTCATGCGAGAAATGATGGCGAGCTGTTGCCAGTCTTTCTCGCCGAAATAGGCCCGACAGGGACCCACCATCGAGAACAACTTGGCGACCACCGTGGCCACGCCGTCGAAATGACCCGGACGCGACGCTCCATCCAGAATGCGGTGCAGCGGCGACACCGAAACCGTGGTCAGGATCGGGCTCGGATACATCTCGTTGACCGACGGTGCGAACACGATGTCGACCTGCTCCTCGCCACAGACCACCAGGTCCTGCTCGAGTTCTCGAGGGTACCGGTCGAGATCTTCATGGGCCGCGAACTGCAACGGGTTGACGAACACGGAGACGACAACACAATCGTTCTCGTCCGCGGCCCGCTGCATCAACGAACGGTGGCCAGCGTGCAACGCCCCCATGGTGGGCACGAAGCCAACGGAGCGGCCCTCGGCTCGCGCCGAACCCAGCACCGTGCCCAGATCCTCAACGGTGCGTAGCAGCGTCGGTGTGGTCACCGAGACTCTCCCTGACCGTCACGGATCAACCGTCGAGCCAGTTCCAGCAGCGCGTCGTAGGCTGCGAGTTCGTCAGGTAGGCGCCGTTGCAGGGCATCCCGGTGGGCTTCGATGGTCGCCTCGTCACCTCGGGCGGCAGGACCGGTCAGCGCCGCCGCGGGCCCCAGTTCGCTCGCGTTGTCTAGGGCGTGCCGAGCCAGAGCAAACAGGGCCTCAAGCGGAACCCCGGCGGCCCCGCCCAGACGTTCAACCTGGCCGAGCAAGGCGACCAGATGGTTGGCGGCCACCGCAGCAGCCGCGTGGTACAGCGGACGATCCTGATCCTCGACCGAGAAGGTTTGGCCGCCCAGATCTGCCGCGAGTTCACCAACTAGCGGATCTCCGGCGATCGCAAACCACCCGCCGAGCAGACGCTGCGCCCCCACCACCGGGTTCGGCAACGATGTCAACGGGTGCAGCGCAGCAACTCGATGATGGCCGGCCAGCACGTCGAGACCCAACGACCCGGCCACATGCGCGACCACCGCCGAGCCTGGGGTGACCGTGGCGGCCACTTCCGCCACCGATTCGTCGGGGGTGGCGATCAGCAGCAGATCCACATCGCCTGCGGCATCGGTGAGGTCAACTCCCCGCCCGCACATCTCAACGACGTCCCATCCGCTGAGGTTGTCGATCGCTCCTGCGAATGATCGACCCGCTCGACCCGAACCGATGATGCGTACCGTTCTCATGACCACCTCGTCACAACCCGGCCAGCGGGCCCAGACTACGCACCCCTTCGGCTTGAGCCGCCGCTGCGACGTCGTAGGCATCGGGGAGAAGATCCGGAGCAAGGTCAGCCAACGGAACCAACACGAAGGCCCGGTCAAACATTCGGGGATGGGGAACCTCAAGGTCGGGTTCGGTCACCGATTCTCCATCAATCCAGAGCACGTCCACGTCAAGAGTTCGAGGCCCCCAGCGAACGGTTCGTACCCGCTGGGCCGCGGCTTCGCGTTGCTGGCAGAGATCGAGCAGCTCCCGGGGTGAACGCGCCGTATGCAGTTCCACCACCACATTCAGGAACGGTTCTTGTTCCACCCCGCCAACCGGTTCGGTCTCGAACGCCCCGGACACCGCAACCACTTCGGGAAGGGCGGCCACCGCCTCACGGACGTAGGCAACCCGATCCCCCATGTTCGACCCCAGCCCCAGAAAGGCCCGGCGCAGAACCGGGTCGGTCATCGCCGAACCGTGACTCGGATCCCGCTTGATGCCAGATCCTGCGTTACCGGAGGGCGAAGTTTGCGCACCTCAACGCTGACCTCAACCATACGATCGTCAACCAGAACGGCTTTGGCGACCCGGGCCGCCATCCGCTCGAACAACTGGAACGTTTCGTTGGCCGTTACCTGCTCGATCCGGTTGAGGATTGCGCCATAGTCCAACGTGTCGTCTAGCCGGTCCGACTCGGTAGCCGCCGTCACATCGGCGACCACATCAACGTCGAACTCATAGGGCTGGCGGCGGTTTTGTTCCTCGGGCAGTGCGCCGCAGATGCACATGAGGCGGAGTCCACGAAGTTGGATGGTCTGTGGACGTTGCACGTCAGGCTTCCTCAGCGTCCTGACCGTCAGCATCGACGCGGTCAGGGTCCATGTCTTCACCGAGGTCTTCTTCGCTGACCTCAAGGAAGGCCCCTACCGGCACCTCGGACGGGTGCTCACAGCGAGGGACCAACGCCACCAGGGCGCGGGCTTTCTGATCAAGTTCCCGTTCAAACAACCGCTCGGTGATCGTGATGGCGTCAGGGCCAGTGGGGACCAACTCCATCCACAGCAGGTACGAAGCGACCAGACCCAACAACAGGTCACCGACCTGTTCACGGTGCACGATGATCTTGTCGCCTTCCTGCACATGGTCGCGGATAGAGGACATCGCCCGGGTCAAAGACAGCGGTCCCGTCCCGCCAAACGGCACATGATGGAACGGAACTCCCATCTCGTCATAGCTCTGAAGGTTCTGGTTCGACCCGCACAACGACATCACGTAGTCGAAGCCTTGCTGGCGAATCCAGATGATCTCTTCTTGGCGGCGAACCTTGCGATGCCCAGCTCCGTAGCCTCCAGGCCGTTCGCAGACCGCTACCCGATCCTTGATCACCCACGTGAAATGGCGGGGTTGAATGCCCTGCGCCCATTTACCTCTCATCGAGAAATCACCCCCACAGCGTGGACCGTAGCGCGCACATCATGAACTCGGACCATGTCGGCGCCAAGGAATGCTGACCAGGTGGCGGCCGCCAGCGACCCTTCCAGCCGGTCATTTACCGGTATCGGGCCAACATCGTCGCCACGAACCGTCCGGTCGCTGAGCTGGTGCAGTACACCGATCGTCTGCTTTCGACTGGCGCCGACCAGAACCGGGGCACAGCGTCGGAACCGGTCAACGTTGGCCAACAGTTCCAGATTGTGCTCGAACGTCTTGCCAAACCCGATCCCCGGATCAACCCACAGGTCCGTGACACCCGCTTTTCGCCCTCGGTCGGCGGCCTCAGCAAGGAACGTCGCGACCTCCTCCACCACGTCGTCGTACACCGGATCGTCTTGCATGGTGGCGCTCGGCCCGAGGGTGTGCATGGCCACCCAGCCGGCGCCGTGAGCCGCCGCAACTTGCTCGAGGGAGGCGCTGACGTCGTTGATGATGGACGCCCCGGCCCGAAGCGCGGCCTCGGCCACTTCGGCTTTGGTCGTGTCTACCGAAAGCACTGCGTCGGGGCGAGCCCGGTGTAGTCCTTCAATGACCGGCACCACCCGGTCAAGTTCGCAACGGAGTTCAACTGGCTGCGCCCCCGGACGGGTTGATTCACCACCAATGTCGAGCACGTCGGCGCCCTGATCGAGCAACGACAGGCCGTACGCCAACGCAGTCGCCGTTTCGAGGTGCTCTCCCCCGTCGCTGAACGAGTCGGGAGTCACGTTGACGATCCCCATGACCTTGGTCATGCGGGGACCTAGGAGTTTCGGCCCAGGAAGCGCATCGCTTCGGCCCGGGTGGCAACGTTCTCACGGAAAATCCCCGTGACCGATGACGTCACCGTCGAACTCCCGGCCTTGCGAACCCCGCGCATGGACATGCAGAGGTGTTCGGCTTCGATGACTACCAGAACCCCGCGGGGTTTCAGCATCTCCTCTAGGGAGTCCGCCACCTGCTTGGTGAGACGCTCCTGAACCTGCGGACGCTTGGCGAACCCGTCAACGAGCCGAGCGATCTTGGAAAGACCGGTGACATTTCCCGAACTGTTCGGGATGTAGGCGACATGGGCCGTTCCGAGGAAGGGGATCAGATGATGCTCGCACAGCGAATACAGCGGGATGTCGCGAACCATGACCATCTCATCGTGGTTGGCTTCGAAGGTGGTGGCGAGATGCCGGGCCGGGTCTTCGTGAAGCCCGGAACAGATCTCGGCATACATGCGCGCCACTCGCTGCGGGGTGTCCAGCAGACCGTCGCGGGTCGGGTCTTCGCCAATCGCGGCGAGGATCTCGGCAACCGCGGCCGCGATCCGTTCCTGATCCACTTCTGGTGCGTGCACACCATCGATGAGCGGACGGGTCTTCTGAGAATCGGTCACACCGTTGAGGCTAGCGAATGGCTAGGTCGGGTCGAACACGCGTAGAGCATCAAGTTCTCGGTAATGTTCGGCCACGTCGAGCCCGTAGCCGACCAGAAAGTCCGGTGGGATCGGAAAACCGAAGTACTTGGCACCTGAGTCGGACGCCCCTTCACGCACCAACAATGCACAGATTTCGAGGCTGGCTGGCTGCCGATCCCCCAGTACTTCTTTGAGGTACGCCAACGTCAACCCCGAATCGACGATGTCCTCGACCAGGATGACATCGCGACCTTTGATATCGGTTTCGAGGTCTTTGACGATCCGAACCACTCCGCTCGAAACGGTTCCTTCCCCGTAAGAGGAGACGGCCATGAAATCGAACTCCACTGGCAGGTTGATGGCCCGGGCGAGATCGCTCATAAACACGAACGCCCCTTTGAGCACCCCGACCAGCAACGGTCGACGTCCGGCGTAGTCCGCGGTGATTTCGGCTCCTAACTCGTTCACCCGGCGGGCGAGTTCGTCGGCAGGGATCACCACACGCCCCAGAGAACCAGCAGGAAGTCCACTCACGAAGCGAACCGTAGCGCCCTCGGCCCGAACCCTCCAACGCAACCGGTGGCGAACCGGTGCGATCGACACCGCAAAACGAGACAGGGGCCCGGACCTGTGCGGTACCGGACCCCCGTCTGGGATCATTGGGATGCCAGAGGCATCACATCATGCCCATGCCACCCATGCCGCCCATCGGGTCGCCAGCCGGCATCGCCGAAGCTTCCTCGGGCTTGTCGGCGATCAACGCCTCGGTGGTAAGCAGCAGACCAGCAATCGAAGCCGCGTTCTGCAACGCAGCCCGGGTGACCTTGACCGGGTCAATGACACCGGCGTCAATCAGGTCGACCATCTCGCCGGTGGCGGCGTTGAAGCCAGTCGAGCCCGACTCGGATTCGACACGCTGCACGATTACGGCACCTTCATGGCCCGCGTTGGCGGCGATCAAACGAGCTGGCGCGTCGAGCGCAGCAAAGATGATGCGAGCGCCAGTGGCCTCGTCGCCGGAAAGCGACTCGATCACCGGGGTGATTGCGGCACGGCTACGAAGCAGTGCGGTGCCACCACCGGCAACGATCCCTTCCTCAATGGCGGCCCGAGTCGCGGAGAGCGCATCTTCGATCCGATGCTTCTTCTCTTTGAGTTCCACTTCGGTGGCGGCACCAACCTGAACGACGGCAACGCCGCCCGCCAGCTTGGCCAGACGCTCCTGAAGCTTCTCGCGGTCCCAGTCGGAGTCGGTGTTGTCGATCTCAGCCTTGATTTGAGCCACACGGCCATCCACGTCGGCCGGGTCGCCCGCACCTTCGACCAGCGTGGTCTCGTCTTTGGTGACGACAACCTTGCGGGCCGAACCCAACAGGCTCAGGTCGGCAGTGTCGATCTTGAGACCGACTTCCTCGGCAATGACCTGACCGCCGGTCAGGATCGCCATGTCCTGGAGCATCGCCTTGCGACGTTCACCAAAGCCTGGCGCCTTGACCGAAACTGAGTTGAAGGTGCCACGGATCTTGTTGACCACCAACGTGGCGAGCGCTTCACCTTCGACATCCTCGGCGATGATCAACAGCGGTTTGCCCGACTGCATGACCTTCTCAAGGAGCGGCAGCAGTTCCTGCACGTTCGAGATCTTGCCCTGCACCAACAGGATGTACGGATCTTCAAGCACCGCTTCCTGACGCTCCAGGTCGGTCACGAAGTACGGCGAAAGGTAGCCCTTGTCGAACTGCATACCTTCGACGAAGTCGAGGTCCATCCCGAAGGTGTTGGACTCCTCAACAGTGACAACCCCGTCCTTGCCGACCTTGTCGATCGCTTCGGCGATGACCTCGCCAATGGAGGGATCAGCGGCCGAAATCGACGCAACCTGAGCAATCTTGTCCTTGCTGTCATCGACCTGCACGGCCTGGCCAGCAAGGTTTTCGACCGCAGCCGCAACTGCCTTCTCCATGCCCTTCTTAAGGCCCATGGGGTTCGCTCCGGCCGCGACGTTACGCAGACCTTCACGAACGAGCGCCTGAGCAAGCACGGTGGCGGTGGTGGTGCCGTCACCGGCGATGTCGTTGGTCTTGGTTGCTACTTCCTTGACCAGCTGGGCACCCATGTTTTCGAACGGGTCTTCGAGCTCGACCTCGCGAGCAATCGACACACCGTCGTTGGTGATGGTGGGGGCACCGAACTTCTTGTCGAGGACGACGTTCCGGCCTTTCGGGCCGAGGGTCACCTTGACCGCGTCCGCAAGCTTGTTGACGCCCGCCTCGAGACCGCGCCGGGCCTCTTCGTTGAACTTCAGAATTTTACTCATGGTCAGAACCTCAGCTGATCTTGGCGAGCACGTCGCGGGCGTTCAGAATGAGGACCTCTTCACCAGCGACGGTGATCTCGGTGCCGCCGTACTTGCTGTAGACGACGATGTCACCAACCGCGATGTCCATCGGGACGAGGTCGCCGCTCTCTGAACGACGGCCGGGGCCGACCGCCAGAACTTCGCCCTGCTGGGGCTTTTCCTGGGCGGTGTCGGGAATGACAAGACCACTCGCGGTGGTGGCTTCGGCTTCACTAGAACGGACCACGATGCGGTCTTCAAGGGGCTGCAGGCTCATTCGATCCTCCGAGATCGTGTTGTCAGCATTACGTGCGTTTTGCACAGTTGGAATGACCTCCGCCAGCGCTTAGCACTCACGAACGTCGAGTGCTAACGATAGAACCGGACCGGCGGAGCAACAACCCTCCCGACCCAACTCTCCCCAACGAAAAACCGATCGTGATCGGCGCTAGATCGAAGGCAACCGCAACGACGGTTCCGCCCCGATCGTCATTGCCGACGGACCATCGGCTTGAAGGCGCCACCAGCCGGCAGCCGCCACCATCGCGGCGTTATCTGTGCACATCGCCCGGCTCGGCAGAAAGGCTCGGTACCCGTCGGCCACGCAGACGTCGAGCAGCTTCTCTCGCAGCCGCGAATTGGCGGCCACTCCCCCGGCCAGACAGAGCCCTTTGGCCCCGACCTCTCGGGCCGCCCGCCGAGCCTTGTCCACCAACACGTCAACGACCGCTTCCTGGAACGATGCGGCCACATCGTTGACGTCAACATCAGGGTGTTTGCGAACGTGGTTGACTACCGCCGTCTTGACCCCTGAGAACGAAAAATCCCATCCGTCATGGGCCATAGCGCGCGGGAACGAAATCGCGGTTGGGTCGCCGTCCACTGCCAGTCGGTCGATCACCGGACCACCTGGGTAGCCAAGGTTCATGTACCGAGCCACCTTGTCGAAGGCTTCACCGGCGGCATCGTCAAGCGTGCTCCCCAACACCCGGTAACGAAGGTGGTCTTCCATCACGATCAACATCGTGTGCCCGCCACTAACCAACAGGAACACCATCGGCATTTCTAGGTCTGGCTCCTCAAGGAACGCCGCGTAAAGGTGCGCTTCGAGATGGTTCATCCCCACCAGCGGGACTCCCCACACCAGCGACAGCGCTTTGGCCGCGGACAAGCCAACCAGCAACGCCCCAACCAACCCAGGGCCGTGGGTCACTGCCACTGCCTCGACCTCGTTATCGGCCACCCCGGCCTCTACCAGTGCCTGGCTCACCACCGGCATCAAGAGTTCGACGTGGGCCCGACTCGCCACCTCAGGCACTACCCCACCGAACCGCTGGTGCAGTTCGATCTGGCTCGAAACGACCGACGACAACACGTCGGTTCCCCGCACGACCAGCGCAGCGGCCGTCTCATCGCAGCTTGTTTCAATCCCCAAGATCCGGTCAGCTGTTGACCTGGTCGGGCTACCTGTCGTCATCATGCCACCCTCTCAGATACCGCCACATCGGCAGCAACTTCTCGAAGTCGCTCCTTGGCGCCTTCACTGTCAAGATCGTGCAGCCACATGATGAGCGCATCCTCAACCGGGTCGCGGTAGTAAGCGGGGCGGACCCCAGCCGGGGCAAACCCCAGCCGGCGATACATCCGCTGGGCCCGCAACGAGTTGACCCGAACTTCCAACGTGGACGCCGCGGCCCCCGCCGCTTGCCCCGCTCGAAGGAGTTCGAGGCAGAGCAAAGTCGCGACCCCTCGACCCTCAACCGCCGGGTTCACGGCCACAACGGTGATGTGCAATTCGTCAACCATCAGCAACGAGCTGGCGTGCCCCACCAACTGGTCTCCCAGCCAGGCCACCAAATGATTTCGACCTTCGCTGCCCAGCTCGCGTTCCCAGGTCGCCTGCGACCAAGGATCGGGAAAACAGTTGGCATCCAACGACCGGACCGACGCAATGTCGTCACCGGTCATCGAGGAAATCACCAACTCGGCCATCAGCTCGGCGTCTCCCACTTAGCTTCGGCATCCGGCCGACGGAGATACAAGGGGCGAATCTGGTCGGGTCGCACGAAGTCTTCTCGCAGGGCCCGGGCGTGAGCTAGGCCAACCAACGTTGCCGCCGACGGAAACGCATGGCTTTCATCAGCCACTTCGGTGCCGGACAGGTTCTCCCACTGGTCGCGGTACTGAAGTGCACCGTCTCCGACCAGCAGGACTTCTTCACCTTCGGCCATGATCGCCGAACGAAGCTCGTCGGGGGTGCCAACCGCCGGTTCGGTTTCGCGCTGCACCCCACCGGGAACGGCACGATACGACGCGTGAAAAACTTCACCCCGGCGAGCGTCGACCACGGCCATGATCCGCCGACCTGACAACGCCACCGGGAAGGCCAGAAGGTCCAGTGACGTCACCCCGATCATCGGGACCCGCAGGGCCGTTGCGGTAGCCAACGCGGTCGTCACCCCTACCCGCAGACCGGTGAACAACCCTGGGCCAATGTCCACGGCTACCGCCCCGATCGACGAAAGCGAAACCCCTGCCTGCTCGCAGACGAACTGAATCTGTGGCGCCAACGATTCGGCGTGGCGGCGGCCGCGAGATGAATGCGCCGAGGCAATGATCCCCTCATGTCCACCAATCGCACAGCCCACCCGGGCGGTTGCCGATTCGATCCCCAAAATAAGCATCAGGCCACCAACCAGGGTCCGACCGCAGCGCTCAACGCACCGGAACGACTCGTCCAACTCCGACCCATCGACGACAGCAGGATCTGGCGTTCGTCGTCATCGTCGCCCAACGTGATCTTTACCTCAAGGCGATCTCCGGGCAGCGCAGGCAAGATCCTGTCCCCCCATTCGATGAGCGTGACTCCATCTTCGAGAAGTTCCGGGATCGCCAGATCCTCGGCTTCGCCGAGTTCCTCAACTCGGTACGCATCCAGATGGTTGATCACCAGATCACCGACGTAGCGGTTGGCCAGCGTGAACGTCGGACTCGTTACCGGTTCTGCTACCCCACGAGCCCGGGCAAATCCCTGAGTGAAATGGGTCTTGCCGGCTCCTAAGTCGCCAACCAGAACCAACAAGTCCCCGACCCCGACCAGAGCCGCGATTGCCCCAGCAAGCGCTCGCGTCTGGTCAACGTCTCTGGTTCGGCACAGCAACATGAACGCCTCGATGGTCGGCGGCTACCGGGAAAGGTTAGCGACGCTGTCGCCGATGGCCGCCTCAGTAGCCAGAACCGCGAGGTAGCGAACGTGATCTACATCGGCGGGCAGGTACCGGTCGCGGCGGCAACGAACCCGTCACCGTCAGTTCCCATGTGGGGTGGTGAAACCGCTCTGGCCAAACCGTCGTGGGCTCCTTGGGCAACCACCAGACAACCCGCCGAATCAAGGCTGGCGTTGGTCACCACCACGCCGATGACGGTGTTCCCGAACGGCCGACGATCTTCGGGCCAGACCGCCTGCCCAACCCGAGCCCGATCATCAACCTTGGCCACCGCGTCAGGCATCACCTCACCGGCCGCGTTGACGGCAACGATCGTGCTCACCACCAGATCTCCGTCGCGAATACTGAACAGGCCAAGACCACCATCGGTGGCGAATTCGACTCCTCGCCATTTGCCGATTGTGGCTCCGGTTCCCGCCCCGACCTGACCCGATTCGGGATGCGCGGTGGCCGCCGCCAACGCCTCGGCCCCGGCGGTGGCGTCAGGTCGAGCGGACGGATCACCAACCCCCAGATCAAACAAGCCAAGTCCAACCACGATCGGCACCGGGCCATAAGCGGTCGCAAACCCAACTCCTTGGGCTGCAAGCGATGCGACGACACCGTCGCAGGCCGAGAGGCCAAACGCCGATCCGCCGGTGAGCACTACCGCATGGACCTCGTCGACGGTGCGGCTCGGATCCAGCAACGCGAACTCACGGGTAGCCGGCGCTCCGCCTCGTATCTCCCCCGACCCGATGGTGCCGGTCGGAAAACGAACCACGGTGCAACCGGTGCGTCCCACCCGGTCCGTCCAATGGCCGACGGTCACCCCGTCTGCGAGTTCCATGGCGCGAACCTAGTCGCTGGACAGAACCGTTCGAACCCGATCCGCCAGATCGGAGGCCACAAGACCCCGAACGCCCCGACCCGCTTCGGCATGGACCCAAGCGGCCGCAGCCGCGGCTGCTAACGGTTCGCATCCTTGGGCGAGTGCGGCCCCCACCATGCCAGCCAGCACATCGCCGGTACCGGCGGTCGCCAGCGAGGCATCACCGTTGGCAACGAGACGTACCCGCCCGTCGGGAGCGGCAATCACCGACGTCGGACCCTTTCGAAGCACCACCGCGTTCAACGACGAGGCAAGAGCACGAGTATCGGTCAAGCGATCACCCGTGTCGGAACCACCAAGTCGAGCAAACTCACCATCGTGCGGGGTCACGACCGTCGCCGCCGACCGGGCAGACACTCGGGCCAGCAGACCTGGCTGCAAGGCGTCACCGTCGAGCACCAGCGGACGATCGACCATCAGCAACGCGTCAATGTCGGGTTCGGTTGTCGCCCCCAACCCTGGGCCCACCACCAGCGCCCGAATCCGATCCAAAGCCGACGCCGCGACCGGACCCCAACCTTGCGGCGGGAGCGCGAATCCGACCGCTTCGCGAGGATCGTCAACCCCGTCGCGGCCCGGTATCGCTAGCTGCACATAGCCGGCTCCGAATCGCAACGCCCCAGCCGCGGCCAGACGCGGGGCGCCGGTCATTGAGCTCGAACCGCCAACGACGCGCACCGCGTGAAGCCACTTGTGGGCATCGACGGAACGCCGAGGAAGCCACTCGGTCACATCGGCTCGTTCCACCAACCCGACCGTTGAACGGCTCACGTCAAGTCCGATGTCAACCAGTTCCACCACCCCGGCGAGCGTTCGACCGGGACCAAACAGCAGACCCGGTTTGAGCGCTGCGAACGTCACGGTGACCTGGGCCGGGGCTGGCTCACCTAGCCGGGCCCCTGACTGTCCGTCCACCCCGGACGGGATATCGACCGCCAACACCGGGGTTCCGTCCGGCACTAACGGAAAGGTATAGGGGCGCGACAGTCCGGTCCCGAACGCGGCATCGATCACCAGATCAGCCGGAGGAAGCGACGGGCTCATCGGATCAACGAACTGCACCCGAACCCCGGCCCGCTCCAGTCGCCGACCGGCCACTCGACCATCGGCCCCGTTGTTGCCTGGACCGGCGACCACCACCACCCGCCGGCCGTAGGCCCCACCG
>Ga0075474_10000144_pt1 | contig 23630 bp, 26 predicted proteins | sample DEB08_DNA_2_FD_71485 | JGI IMG/M metagenome (GOLD analysis project Ga0075474, IMG submission 71485) | Aqueous microbial communities from the Delaware River and Bay under freshwater to marine salinity gradient to study organic matter... | ecosystem: Environmental > Aquatic > Marine > Coastal ...
AAAAATCTGGGTCGCCTTGAGCCTGGCTGGATTGCCGATCTTCAAGTTGTCAACCTTGACTTGCCCACACCGATTGATGCTTCCACTATCGCTGACCAACTTGTGCTGTGGAGAAGTGGTCACCATGTTCGCGATGTCATGGTTGACGGACAGTGGCGCGTGCGAAATGGCGAAGTTCTCGGAATTGATGTTGAGCGAGCACGTGCCCGGGTGAATGAGGAAGCGGGTCGGCTATGGGGTCGTTAGACCTGATTCGACTGGCGCTCAACGCCGCTTCAGCCGGCGGCAAAGCAGCAATAGCGACAGTTGTCCGCACTGACCGATCGGTTCCTCGCCGGATAGGTGCAGCAATGCTCATTCGCGACGATGGAAGCCGGACGGGAACCGTTGGCGGGGGCGAAATGGAATCGAGAGTGGTTGATGTTGCACTTGATGCAATGGCTGATGGCCAACCTCGCTTGCTGTCATATCGGCTCGTCGACCCCTCCACTGGAGATCCTGGTGTGTGCGGAGGCGAGATGGACGTCTACGTTGAGCCATATATGAATACCGCATCACTTCTCATCATCGGAGCAGGTCATGTTGGGCGTGCCGTCTGCGAGCTTGCGCAATGGAGCGGATGGGACGTTCACATCTGGGACGACCGACCCGAGCAGCTCGAGGTATTCGATGACGCTGTTCATTCCTACAGTGGAGAGCTGACTCAGGCCCTTGTCGACATTCCTCTCGACGCGCGATCAGCCATCGTGATGGTCACCCGGAACGTTCCTCTTGATGTTGAACTCATCCCCGCCGTCGTGAAGCAACCTGCGGCTTACATCGGCCTAATGGGCAGTGCTCGCAGATGGTCGACAACAAAAGAACTTCTGCTCAATGCAGGATGCAATGAAAATGACATCGCGAGAGTTTCCACGCCGATCGGTCTAGAAATCGGCGCCGAAACTCCTGAGCAGATTGCGATCAGCATCATGGCTGAGGTCGTTCGTGCAACCAGCACCAGATGAGATCGTCCTTGTTAGAGGCGGTGGAGATATCGCAACTGGCGTGGTGTGGCGGCTCCACCACGCCGGATTCCGAGTGCTCGTAGCTGAGCTTCCTCATCCGCTCACCATTCGTCGCACGGTCGCGGTTTCTTCAGCGGTCACATCAGGTCATATTGATATCGAGGGTCTCGCTGCTCGGCGATGCGATGATGAACAATCGGTTCGCACGTGTTGGGACCTCGGCGAAATTCCGGTTGTCGTCGCACCAACGATTGGTGATGTGCCGATGTCAGAGCCAATGAGCAGCATCATTGACTGCCGACTTGCAAAACAGCCTCTCGATTCATCGATGAACGACGCTGAAATCGTGATTGCACTCGGTCCAGGATTTTCAGTTGGAACGCACTGCCATGCCGTCATAGAGACGATGCGAGGTCATCGCCTTGGACGAGCCCTGTTTTCAGGCATGGCTGAGCCCAATACCGGGAGCCCCGGCGAAATCGAAGGGAAATCTGCAGAGAGAGTCATACGGGCACCCTTGCGTGGTTGCATAACGTGGTCGTCAGAAATAGGTGACTTTGTCAAAGAGGGAACGGTGCTTGGCGAAGTCGCCGGGGAGACATCAATGCATGTCCATGCGCCATTTACTGGAATGGTGCGAGGACTTATCGCTCCCGGTTCGCAGGTCTCTGTAGGGCTGAAGATTGCCGATATTGACCCCCGACACGACCCAGAGGCGTGCGTTCAGATTTCTGATAAAGCGCTCGCAGTTGGTGGGGGAGTCGTTGAAGCGTTGCACCGGCTGAGCACCAGGTCATGATCCCCATCCCGAGCGGGAGACTGGCTACTGCCCTCAATCTTGATCGGCGGGAACTTCTTGCGCTCGTCGGAGGAGGAGGCAAATCAACCCTGTTGTTTCAGCTCGCGCAGACGATGAACAGGCGCACGATCGTGACGACAACAACCAAGATGGGGGAGCACCAAACGGGAAATCTTGACGTGATCGAAGCACCGTTTGAGCAACCCCTTGCGTCGTGGAACGGAAGTTCACCGGTGTTCGTTCGCTCTGGAGTCAAAGGACACAAGTCCATCGGCGTACCTCCATCTGTCTGCGACGAATGGTTTAGCGACGACTCTCTTTGCGATTTCGTTCTCGTTGAGGCCGATGGTGCTCGACATCGGCCATTCAAAGCCCCTGCGAACTTCGAGCCGGTGCTTCCCGTTCAGACTACGACTGTTCTCTCAGTCATCGGAGCCGACGCACTCGGCCGAGTCATTGCTGATCAATGCCATCGTCCGTTGAGAGTCGCAGCAGTCGCTGGCTGCAGCCCCTACGAACGCCTCACGCCGGCTCGAGCTGCAACGGTTCTTTCGTCACCGCATGGTTCGTTCAAGGGGTGTCCGGCAGACGCCCGAAAAGTAGTCGTCATCACCAAAGTACCGTTGCAAGAGGAAGACCAGACCACATTTCACTTGGTTGAAGAATTGGTAGACGCCCTCACCCCTAGCCACGAAGTCGTATTGATTGAATTCGAACAGGTTAAGTAGCGTTTCGGTGTGGTCTCGTTAGCGCTAAACATCATTCCTGATGGCCCCATTGAAGAGGTGATCGAACTTGTTCAAGTCGCTGAGAACTCGGGCTACAGCACATGCCGCCTATATGACGAGGGGCTCGCCACTCATGATGTGTATGTGGTCTCAAGTGCCGTTGCCTTAGCGACCTCGAACATGTTGGTGGGCCCTGGAATCACCAATCCCTTCACCCGGCACCCTGGACAAACCGCTGTCGCCCATGCGAGCCTCGCAGAATTGAGTGGAGGGCGCGCTGTAGCCGGCTTTGGAGCCGGTGGCTCCCTCACTCTCGACGCACTTGGCCTGTCGCGCTCACGCCCGGTGGTGTCGCTGCGAGAACTCATCAGAGTGTGCAGGGGATTGTGGTCAGGGGAGCAAGTTGATTTTGAGGGTGAGACGGTACGTCTTCACCAGGCCACCATGGCTCGCCCATATCAAGATATTCCGATATGGCTGGCTGGACGTGGACCTCGCGTGCTAACTCTCGGGGGTGAGTTAGCCGATGGCGTGATTCTCGATTTCCTCCACGAGACAACTCTTTCGGCGTCGGTTGACACCGTTCGCAAAGGGGCAGCCATTTCTGGCAACTCGGTCGACCTGTCATACTCAACATCTATTGTGATGACCGACGGCGATCTTGAAGCCGTTCGGCCACATATGACGTATCGGCTGTGCGACTCTCCAACTGACATTCGCGAGCAGATTGGCATGACAGATGAAGATGTCGAGCGAATTCGGAATGCCATGGCAGATGGTCTCCATGTTGCGGCACAATACGTTTCGGATGACTGGGTATTGCCATTCGTCATTCATGGCACTGAGGATGAGTGCAGGGCACAGTTGACCGAGCTAGTTGAGACTCACATGTTGAGTGAATTCATGATTCCCGTGTTTGAAATGCAGGACCAGCGCGACTACGTCGAACGCGTTGGACGGTTATTTGACCATCACTGATTTCTGATGTGCTGTTGAGTCAGTCACCACTGGCCACGCGCTTCGAGCACCGCCTTCAGGACCGCGGGTTGATCCGTCATCAGTCCGTCGACACCGAGATCGAGAAGGCGATTCATTTCATCGACATCATCGATCGTCCAGACATGTACCTGAAGGCCACGTCGGTGAGTTCTCGAGACAAAACGCTCTGTCACCAACGGGAGCTTTCCAGCGGTCGGTGGAACTTGCGCAGCGAACGCTCCCTTAGGAATAGGAGCTCCAGCAGTGAGTCGAGTCGTCTCGACTGGCCCCAGACTCGTACACACCCGATTACCGAAGGCCTTGCGAACTGCTCGAAGGCGACGATCGCTGAAGCTACCAACACATATCCGATCGAGACAATCACGCTCGCTAAGCAGAGAGATAAGTGGTTGAAGTGCTTCATCTGACTTGCAGTCAACATTGATGCGGGCGTGAGTGAATGCATCGAGTAGATCAGTGAACTGTGGAATCGGGTGTGTTCCCTCGACCCGCGCTTGTCGCACCTCATCCCAGCTCAGATCATTGATCTTTCCCTTGATTCCGCACGTTCGTTCGAGATCGGGATCGTGGAACGCAACCAGTACGCCGTCGCTGGTGAGGTGAACGTCGGTCTCAAGGAAGGTGTATCCGAGATCAACAGAATGTTGAAATGCAGCGAGCGTATTTTCAGGCGCTTCGCTCACTCCGCCCCGATGGGCGAACGCAAGGACGCCATCCCACTCAAGAAACGGGTGAGGAGCCCTCGGGCGACCTGTTGTCATTAAATAGCTCGACCAGCGGCAGCCCAGTACTCGTCCTTCAACAGACGCTTGTACAGCTTGCCCGTTGGGTGCCGAGGCAACTCCTCGCGAAAGTCGATTGATCGTGGGCACTTGACATCAGCAAGATGCTCTCGGCAGAAACGAATCAGCTCACGTTCTAGTTCGCCAGCCGTTGTTGCATCAGCGGGCATCTCAGCGGGCTGAACAACGGCTTTCACTTCCTCGCCAAAGTCGTCATTTGGGATTCCAAATACGGCGACGTCGATAACTGCCGGATGAGTCACGAGGAGATTCTCCGACTCCTGCGGGTACACATTCACACCACCAGTGATGATCATGTACGCCTTGCGATCGGTGAGAAAGACAAATCCGTCCTCATCGAGGTAGCCGACGTCACCGAGCGTGCTCCAACCCTTTGGGTGACGGGACCCTGCAGTCTTCTCTGGATCGTTGTGATATTCGAACGTTCCTCCCGCTTCGAAGTAAATCGTTCCCGATTCACCAGTTGGTACTTCCTCGCCGTCCTCGCCCACGATGTGAACAACACAGTTCAGTGGAGACCCAACTGTTCCCGGGTGAGCAAGCCAGCCCTCACTATTGCAGTAGACGAAACCGTTTCCTTCGGTTCCGGCGTAGTACTCATGAATTACTGGGCCCCACCACTCGATCATCTGCTGTTTCACGGTCACTGGGCACGGCGCCGCTGCATGTACAGCGGCTTCAATCGTCGACACGTCATATTTGGCTCGAACGTCGTCACCAAGTTTCAACATCCGAACGAACATTGTCGGCACAAGCTGCGAGTGAGTGACTTTGTACTGGTCGACATATTTGAGGTAGTCCTCTGCGTCGAAATGCTCCATCAGCACGACCGTTGCACCGATCGCCTGGGTCGCAAGGCAGAAGCGAAGAGGAGCTGCGTGGTACATCGGAGCAGGGGAGAGGTACACCTTGCTCGCGTCCATTCCAAACAGCAGCTGCTGAAGTCCTTCGATGCTGCTCGACCATTCTTCAAGCGGCACCTCGGGAAGCGATGGGAACACGCCTTTGGGGCGGCCTGTTGTGCCAGAGGAGTACAGCATGTCTCGACCGGCGATCCGATTAGGCAATGGATCACTGCTTGCCGCGGCCACTGCGTCTTCATAGGACCCGTGTCCCTCTATTGTTCCATCGATCATCAAACGCAACGTCACATGTGGCGTCCCATCACGGACCTCTGCGGCTTGTTCTGCCTTGTACATCGAAGTGATGAACGCTTTTGCTCCACAGTCATTCATGATGTAAGCGAGTTCATCCGAGGTGAGCCGAGATGAAGCAGCCGTGTATACCACTCCTGCGTAATGGCAACCCCAGAGCACTTCTAGAAAATGTGGATTGTTCTCCATACAAATCGCGACATGATCTCCGGCTTGAATTCCTGCATCACGAAGGACACGGCTCAGGCGATTAGCGGCTGCGTCAAGTTCCGCGAATGTTTGAACCTGCCCAGTTCCCGCCATGACGAGAGCGGGCTTGTCGGGTTGGATGGCGATATGTGATCCGGGGAACATGCACGAAACCTAGTACGTCACCATCGCTGCGCCGAAACGCACCGAGTGGGACGGCCTCACTCCGGAGCAGTTGCTGCCGGAGCCGCCTGCAGCGACGTCCGTTTACAGATTTCGTCGACCTGCTGACCAGCACGTAGTACTGCATCATCTTCGATGTATCTTCCTTCGGCATCAAGATTCTCATCAATTGTTGGCACGCTGGAATTCAAGGGGGCGACTTCCACCGTCGATTGTCCCGACAGCACAATTGCCGCAGCCGTGAGATCCCGTTCGACAACGCCGCCAGCCACAACAGCGACCTCAAAGTACAACTGCGCCACGACATCGAATGGAGTTGACTCATCAATCGTCAATAACTTTTCGCACCATTCAGGTATTGGTTCGACCACTTCGAACACCTCGGTCGTCGTTACTTCCACATCCATGGCAGCCGAAGCCGACTCAGTGGTTGCTGGATCAGAGCGCTGCTCACGCAGGTATGCAATACCGATAGAGCCAATGGCTGTCATCAGAATAATCCAACGCCAAGCACCTCTCATGAGTTAGGCCCCTGTTCTAATAAGAACTCCAAGCACCACCGCTGCGAGCGCAAACACCAACCCAAGTGATCCGCCAATCGCTTTTGCTGCCGTCGATGAACCAGCCGAGTGAATTGCTGCAGCGCCACCACTGAGCAGAACTGCGAGCACTTTCAACATCATTGCCAGTTGATAACCACTAGAGGTAGAGCCAACATCAACAGTCATGATCGACCACATGCCGGTAAGTACCGATACCGCAAATGCAGGCCATGCGACCCGAGCGAATCCTTTTGCGACGAGAGGCAGGGCGGAGCGATGTTCAGATCGGAGCGCTGGAACGATTGCGGCAATGACGATCTGTCCACCAACCCAAACGGCAACAGATGCGAGATGTAGCGAAATACGTAGGGTGTCGAGCGCAGGGGTGAGCGAATTCACATTGTTCCTTTGTGTTGAGTACCGTCCAGCGCTGCGAGCACAACGCTTGCAGATAGTGATCGGTCATCCATCTTGGGACTGGCGAGCATGCCGCCCCCAAGAAGTACCGTCGAGGCACATTCGATTGCCGCCTGCAGGTCTCTGATATTGCGTGGGGGAGGGAAATACTCGTCCTCCTCCGTTACCCGAACAAGTTCAATTCCGTTCTTCGGTGAAAGCTGCTCCAGCACCTCTCTGACCAATTGCTCTGGTGCAGACGCCCCAGCCGTCACTCCCACAACCCCGACGAGTCCCTGTGGTAATTCCTCGGCAGTGTTGATCCGAACAACATTCGAGCACCCCGCATCAGACGCGAGACGAGCTAGCGCCTTGGTATTTGATGAGTTCGCAGAGCCGATCACAACAATGGAGTCACAGCGTTCAGCCATTGCGAGCAAGGAGCTTTGACGGTTCGTCGTCGCGAAGCAAAGATCACTTCTGCCGGGCGTCCACACATTCGGGAAGCGTTGCTTCACACGTACCGCAACGCCCTCCCAGTCCCGGTGGGAGAGGGTTGTTTGAGCGAGAAGAGCGACCGCACCGTCGATTTCCGGAAGTGCGTCGACTTCTTCAACACTCTCCACGCGATCAATTGCATCAGGTGCAACTGCCATCGTTCCAACAGCCTCTTCGTGGCCCTCATGACCGACGTAGACAATTCGATAACCCTTTGCAGCCCGCACCTTCACCTCGTGATGGACCTTCGTCACTAACGGACAGACAGAGTCAACGACGAATGAACCACGTGTTCGAGCGCTCGCTACCACCTCGGGCGCAGAGCCATGTGCCGACAACATGATGGGCCGTCCAATAGGAACTTCTTCAATGTCATCAACGAACTGAACACCTTGAGACCGAAAGGCATCAACCACAATCTGGTTATGGACGATCTCGTGATAGCAGTACACAGGAGGCTCAAAAGCACGAACCATCCAAGCCAAGGCTTTAATTGCCATCTCGACGCCGGCGCAGAAGCCACGGGGCTCAGCAAGCAGGACGCGATCAACTGGCATGGTGCCCTCAATCTAGCCGGGGTCGTTCAGAGGTAGCCTCTTTTCGCTATGTCAATGCCATCACAAACGCGCTTGCGAACGGAAGGCCCCGTGATCACCGGGGTCGTTGCAGATTCTCCTGCCGCTATCGCTGGCGCGCTCGTAGGTGACGAGATCACGGGTGTTGATGGTGTCATGCCGCGTGACATCATCGAGTGGCAGTGGGCAATTGATGTTAACGACCCAGTGATTTCTGTCGTCCGGGGCGGACTTGAGGTCGACCTCGAAATTTCAAAGGCTGAGGGAACCAAGCTCGGCATCGAGATCGAAAGCGCTGTGTTCGATCGTGTCCGCACTTGCGACAACCACTGTGAATTCTGCTTCATTCATCAACTTCCGAAGGGCATGCGTCGGAGCCTGTACCTCAAAGACGACGACTACCGGCTCAGTTTTTTGTTCGGAAATTTCACCACCCTCACTCGCTTCACCGAAAGTGACCTCGAACGAGTAATTGACGAACGACTTTCTCCGCTGCACGTGAGCATTCATGCGATTGATCCGTTTGATCGCTCTCGCATGCTGAAGAATCCGCGCGGCGGAATGAGTCTTCGCTGGTTACGAGCAATTCTCGACGCAGGGATCGAGGTGCGAGGACAAATTGTCGTATGCCCTGGCGTGAACGACGGCGAGATACTTGAACGAACCATGCTCGGAATTGCTGACTCATTTTCTGATCTTGCGTCGGTAGCGGTTGTACCGCTTGGCGTGTCGCGCTTCAACAGCGAGCCCGCAATGAGGCCGCATACCGGGGAAGAGGCAGTCAGCGTTCTCGCAACAGTTCTGGAATGGCAAGAATTGTTCACCGAACTTGTTGGTCATCCGATGGTGTTCGCTGCAGACGAATACTTTCTGCTGGCGGGTAGAGACTTCCCGCCCCTCAAGGACTACGGCAATTGCGATATGCACGAGGACGGCATCGGTATGGCGTCAACTTTTAAGGAAGAATTTTTTGACCTGCTGCCTTCAGTAACCGCTCCTCAACGAGGTTTCTTTGCCGCAGTAGATGTGGGCCAGTTAGAAAATCCTGCGGCATACACAGGGCTGCGATCAACACCTGTGACCCTCTCAAGAACGAATCGGCCAGCCTCAACCGCGGTCACGATCATCACTGGAGCACTCGGAGCACAAGTCCTTCGTCCACTCCTCGATCACACTGACACTCATCTCGATATCGAGATTCTCGCTGTCGACAATAACTATTTCGGCGGAAACACTGGAGTGACCGGACTTCTTACGGGTACCGATATCTCTGTCGCCCTGGCGACCGCCGACCCACAACGTCGATACCTTCTGCCTGACGTATGTCTTTCAGATTCAGGACAGTTTCTCGATGGAATGTCTGTAGACGACCTTCCCGTCGCCGTTGATGTCGTACCAACCCATGGCCATGCTCTTCGAGCGGCGTTAGGACTGAAATCATGACCGAAGACCAATTACTGCCCACCGTGGTCATCGTTGGTCGCCCCAATGTTGGAAAATCGACGCTCTTCAACCGCATTGCCGGCGAGCAAGTTGCGATTACAGAAGATCGCCCCGGAATCACTCGAGACCGTAAAGAGCTCGAAGCGGAATGGCTCGGAGTCCCATTCACTGTCGTTGACACCGGCGGATGGATGCCTGGCGGCGATGAACTTGATGAAAAGGTCAGCCGACAAGTCGAATCAGCGGTTAGTACTGCTGACCTCGTGCTTCTTGTCGTCGATGCGAGCGTGGGAACCGTATCGCAGGATGATGAGATTGCGGCCTGGCTTCGCCGTTCGGGCGTCGACGTCATTGTGGTGGCCAACAAGGCAGATAACGACATTCGCGAGCGTGAAATGTGGGAGTTTCTCGCTCTTGGATTGAACGAGCCAGTGCCGGTGAGCGCGCTACACGGACGTCGCGCTGGCGACCTCCTTGACGTCGTGCTCGAGAAGCTTGGAGATCGCGCAAAACCTCGTGAAGAAGAAATCGCACCGTGGCTCGAAGATGAGCCACTTGATATCGCTCCCGACACCCCTCGAGTTGCGATTGTTGGTCGACCAAATGTCGGTAAATCAACACTCTTTAATCGTCTCGTTGGCGAGGACCGATCGGTGGTACACGACATGTCGGGCACAACACGCGATGCCATTGACACGCTCGTCCAGACTGAAGATGGCCCCATCGTTTTTGTCGACACAGCCGGAATGCGGCGTCGATCAAAAGTTGATGACAGCGCCGAGTATTACTCCGTGGTGAGAGCTCTCAGAGCGATTGATGAAGCCGACATCGCACTGCTCGTCATCGACGGGACCGAAGGTGTCACAGCGCAAGACCAGCGGTTGGCTGAGCGCGTTGACGCTGCCGGCTGCCCGATCGTTGTGCTACTGAATAAGTGGGAGCTCATCGATGATGCAGACGAACGAGCTGCTCGACGTGCTGAGGTAGGACGCAAACTTGCGTTCCTGGGAGAGTCACCTGTTTTGCCCATCTCAGCCCTTTCCGGCAAGGGAGTGCACAAACTGCGACCATTGCTCACCGACGCAGTCGAGCAGTACCACCGCCGAGTTCCCACAAAAGATGTCAACCGTGTCATCGCTGCAGCGCAGCAGGCTCAACCTGCAGGAGGGGGAGCAAAGGTACTGTACGCGGTGCAGGGGGCAACCGACCCGCCCACATTCACTTTGTTTGTGAATCGGGAGTTACCACAACATCATGTGCGATACCTCGAGCGCAAGATCCGTGAGGAATTCGGCTTTGGGTCGACGCCGATCAAAATTCGCATCCGAAAGAAACAGGGTTGAAATGCCGTGGTGCGAAGAATGCTCTCGTTATTTCGCTCCCACGGCGATGACCCAAGACGGGAACTGCCCAAGTTGTGGCCGGATGCTTGACGATTTATCTGGTGCGGTGACTGATGAGAAGACCCCATGGCATTTCAAACTGCTCGTTGCCGCTCTGCTCGCCTACCTAGGTTGGCGAATCATAGACCTCTTCGTCTGAACAGCCCAGTCAACCGTTAGCATCCGAGAGACAGTTACGGGCTGTAGCGCAGCTTGGTTAGCGCGCTTGTCTGGGGGACAAGAGGTCGCGAGTTCGAATCTCGCCAGCCCGACCACTGCGTGGAGCATCGCTCCACTTCGGCTGTTTAGCCGTGTTGGAAAAGCCCCATCGGCAGTCCTGTGTTTCGGAGATGCGAGGTCTCATTCAGGGTGACGATTGATCGAACGCCTGAACGCGAAGCAGCGACGCGTGTAATTGAGGTGTAATTGGGATAGAAAAATCCAGGTCCGTCAACGTTGAGTCCAAGTACATCTCCGGCATACAAATTGATGACTCCACCGTGGCAAACGACAGCTACTCGGTCACCCCCATGGCGAGAAATGATTCCTTCAATCGAACTCATCACGCGAGCTCGAAAGTCGTCTCGATCATCAAACTCTTCGCCTTCGCCGAGTAAGAACTCAATCAGGCGGGGATCCCCTGAGGCTTTCAATTCCTCAACAGGAATGTACTCAGACGAGTGTTGATCAAATTCGGCAACCCCCTCATCAAGAATGATCTCTCGTTCAATTCGGACAGCGAGAGGTTGCGCTGTCTCTTGCGCTCTCAGCAGCGGGCTCGCATAAATAGCGTCAATCTTTTCGCTTGCCAAGTAGTCAGCAAGCAGGTTCGCTTGGCGTACACCATCGTCGGAAAGTGGTGGGTCTGCTGCGCCTTCGGTGACCTCACGTCGAATTGGTAACGCGTGTCGAATCAACAGAAGCTCCATAGCGGCACACTATTCGCAGAAACTCCATGCATACGGTCTGGTCGAAGATGGCCAAGCACGCGTCCGCTACCGTGCGATTATGCGAGTGACACCTCTCACAGGAAGATTCGGTGCTGATGTCACCGATATCGATCTCTCAGTTCCTCTTGCTCCAGACGACCTTGTATCTCTACGAGCAGCCTTTCTTGAGCATTCTGTGTTGGCCATTAGAGACCAAGACCTCTCGATTGAAGCCTTTGAGGATTTTGCCCTTCAGCTCGGAGAGTTCGGTGACACCCCTTACATCACGCCGGTCGACGGGCATCCGAACGTGCTGAGACTTCTACGAGAATCCGATGAGGCCGGCCCTCTGTTTGGAAGTGGTTGGCACAGCGACTGGAGCTTCCAGACCCAGCCCCCAAGCGCGACGCTGCTATTCGGAATTGACATTCCACCTGCTGGCGGCGACACAGCGTTCACCCAGCAGGAGGCTGCATACGATGCGCTCTCAGATGGAATGAAAGCTCTTCTCTCAGATCTTCATGGTGTGCATTCAGCCCGACGTTCGTACGGTCCGAAAGGAACGTTTGGTCAACAGGACGATCGACGGTCCATGCAGATCGTGGGCGACGAGACTGCTCTCGAAACCCGTATCCATCCACTCGTTCGCACGCATCCGGAAACCGGTCGTAAGTCGTTGTTCATTAACGAGGTGTACACGGTCGGAATCGCAGGGTTGCACGAATCTGAGGCAACGCCAATACTCAATTTCCTTTTTAACCACTGTCGTCGAATTGACTTCACCTGCCGAGTTCGGTGGCAGAAGGGAACGCTCACTATCTGGGATAACCGATGCGTACAGCACTACGCCATTGACGACTACTTCGGTTATCGACGCGAGATGATGCGAATTACCCTCGCGGGCGATACGCCAGCGTGACGATCGATAGCAAGAGGAGAGGCATGAAAACGACAACGATTGTCCACACCGGTCTTCAGTTCGGCGAAGGCCCACGATGGCATGACGGGAAGTTCTGGTTTAGTGATTTCTTCCGCCACGGAGTATTCACCTTGGACGAGGCTGGAACCGAGGAACGTGTACTGACCGTCGAGGCACGTCCATCAGGACTCGGTTGGCTACCAGATGGAGACTTGCTCGTGGTCTCGATGAGCGACCGCAAAATTCTTCGGTATGACGGTTCCACCACCTCTGTTCATGCCGATCTCGGAGCAGTTTCTGAATACGACTGCAACGACATGGTCGTTGGACCAGACGGCACGTCGTACGTATCGATCTTTGGTTTCGATCTTCACGCTGAGCCTGCAGCTGAGCCAGTTCCCGCACATCTTGTTGTCGTGAGCCCAGATGGGACTGTACGAACTGGAAACAAGGAACTGATGTTTCCGAATGGATCAGTCATTACGCCCGACGGCGAGACGTTGATTGTCGGCGAGTCGTACGGACGCCGATTTTCTGCGTACGACATTGATGACAGTGGTATGGCGGTTCATCACCGTGTGTGGGCTGACCTCGGGGACCTCGTGCCAGATGGATGCTGTCTCGATGCAGAAGGTGCAATTTGGTTCGCCGATCCTGTGCACAAGAAGGTTGTCAGGGTTCGCGAGGGTGGGGAAGTGGTCGACGAGATCACAACCGACCAGTCGGCAGTGGCATGCATGCTTGGCGGCCAGAATGGAACAACCCTCTATGTGCTGACATCGCGCGGTACACACCCTTCTCGAGTAAACGGCACGTCAACAGGTCGTGTTGAGACGGCAGAGGTAGACGTACCTGGAGCTGGCTGGCCATAAGTCATGTGCGGAAGATTCGTGCAGGCTCAACCGCATCACGAACTCGCATCCATTCTTGATGCCGTCCTCGATGACACGATCGATTTTCCGCCTGCCAGATTCAATATCGCCCCTTCATCGCAGGTCACGGTGCTTCTTGACAAAAACGAGCAACGAATGCTGTCCTGTGCCACATGGGGACTCATTCCATCATGGGCGAAAGATCCCTCGATTGGTCAAAGACTCTCCAATGCACGTGTTGAGACCGTATGGGAGAAACCATCGTTTAGGGAAGCGATTCGATCATCCAGGATTGTGGTGCCAGTCGACGGCTTTTTCGAGTGGTCACCGGCGCGGCAGGACGGACCGAAGAACTCCAATGGCAAGCCAGCTAAAGAACCTCATTACTTTTCTCGTCGCGATGGCACGACAATGCTGTTGGCGGGAATCTCATCGCACTGGCGTGATCCCATTGATCCTTCAAATCAACGGTCCACTGTCTGCTTGCTCACCACCGTGGCAAACGAGACGATGGAACCGATTCATCACCGAATGCCGGTCATTGTTGAAGAGATTGATGTCGACCAATGGTTAACCGCTGACAACAATGACGCAAAGGAGGAACTACAGAGACTGTTTGCTCCAGCCGGCAACGACGTCATACAACAACGGGTCGTGAACATCTCAGTGAATAACGCTCGCAATGAGGGCAAACACCTGTTGGATCAGGTTGACGAGACACCGACAACTCTGTTCTAGATCCTCGGTCAGGTACTTAGTCTGCTAACCCTTGATACACCAGCTGTTTCAACTCTGGCCGAATCGGATGCGTACTCGATGGCAATAACTGCGTAAGGAAGACAACCGCAAGGTCTTCCTGCGGATCCACCCAAAACGCTGTGCTTGCTGCGCCTCCCCAAGCCATCTCACCCGCTGTGCTAGGCACCTTGCTGGCCGCAGCATCAAGGACCACTGAAAAGCCGAGTCCGAACCCAACACCGACAAAGGCCGACTCTGCGAAGAGCGGGCGCCCGATTGCTTCCAGGTCAACGTTGCCAGGCAGGTGATTCCGCCCCATATACGACAGAGTGTGCCGGCCAACAACTCGCTCACCGTCTAGCACTCCACCGTTGAGAATCATCTGGCAGAAGCGAAGGTAGTCAGGAGCAGTTCCGTACAACCCGCCGCCACCTGACAACATCGCAGGGCGGTCAGGCCGACGCAACAGATCCGGCGCACGCGTTGCGGCTCCGGTCTCTGGACTCGGAACATACAACTCAGCAAGGCGAGACTTTCTGTTCTCGTCATCGATGTAGAAACTTGTGTCGACCATTCCAAGCGGACCCAGGATCCGTTCCTGAAAGTACTCCTCTAGATCAAGGCCTGATGCCACCTCAACCACACGACCTAAGACGTCAGTTGAGACGCCGTAGTTCCACTCGGTACCGGGTTGAAACACGAGCGGAAGCTCGGCCCACCGCTCACAACATGCAGCAAGATCGAGGTCTTCTGGCTGCCCCCATTCGAAGCCTTGATTACGGTACATCGCATCAACAGGGTGAGTGTTGTGGAATCCGTACGTCAAGCCTGACATATGCGTCATGAGATGCCACACGAGCATGGGTAGCGTCTGAGGCTCAGTCATCGGCTTCTGAACAGATCCAGATCGGTAGACCTGTGTGTGTGCAAATGAAGGAATGTACTTGGCCACAGGATCTTTGAGCTGAAGAACTCCCTCCTCTACAAGTTGCATCGCAGCAAGGGTGGTCAGCGGTTTCGTCATCGAATACAGCCGGACGACAGTGTCGTCAGTGAACGGAGTGCCTTGTTCAAGATCTCTCAGGCCATACGTCGAATGGTGTGCAAGTTCACCATGCCTCGACACCATGACCTGCCATCCGGCCAGTCGGCCATCATCCACATAGCGTTGAAAATGCGAATCAATCCGCCTCAGGCGACTTGTGTCAAATCCATGGCTCAACGTGTCACTCCCGTATCCTCACCTTGCCGTACGAGTTCATTGTGAATCGCATCTGCCGAGCGTTCGAGGTCCTCTCTGTCGACCGACGATGCTGCATTTGAGAACGAAAGATCGGACATCTCATTGGTGGGTAACACGTGAATATGTGTGTGGGGAACTTCATAGCCGGCGATGATCAGGCCAACCCGTTCAGGGCTAAATGCAGCCTGCTGTGCAATTGAAATTCGATGCGCCACCTCGAATAAGTGTCGAGCAAGGTCAGGTTCAAGGTCGACCCAGTGGTCAACTTCTTTAATCGGGACGACGAGAGCGTGACCAAACGACATGGGGTTGATCGACATGAAAGCAACACACATGTCATCCCGCCAAATGAACGTCCCTGGGATTTCACCGTCGATAATGCGGGTAAAGATAGTTGGCATTACGACACCATAGAGCGGCCACAACATCGGAAGCGAAGATGGAGCAAGCCGATTGCGTTACGGGACTTCACCTAGCATTGACCCATCACACTGTCGCTAAGAGAGCCACATCACACAATGAGCAATAACGACCAGCAAACTCCCGCCATCAGCATGTTCGATGGCATGGTCACGATTCCAAATGCCGTGACCTTGATTCGTTTGCTATGCCTTCCGATATTTCTCTGGGTGCTGTTTGGCCTCAACAACCAACATGCGGCAGCTTGGTTACTTGGCAGTATTGGCGCAACAGACTGGGTTGATGGATATTTGGCGCGTCGCCTCAACCAAACGAGTGAATTTGGCAAAATTTTCGATCCGACCGTGGACAGGCTGCTGTTTTTTGTCGGCGTCATCGCACTCATCATCGATGGATCAGTGCCGTTGTGGTTCGCAGTGATCGTTCTCGGGCGAGAACTTTTCGTTGCCGCAATGATGCTCGTCGCGACCTTCGTATTCAACATGGAACGATTTGATGTCACGTGGTGGGGCAAGACGGCAACATTTCTACTGATGTTGACGTTCCCAGGATTCCTTATGGGAGAGAGCGGAATGCCGATTGCCGGAGCATTCACCATCACCTCGTGGATATTGGGAGTCCCTGGCATCATCCTCAGTGTGTACACCGCCCTCGCGTACATACCGCTCGTCCTCAATGGCGTTCGGGCTAACAAACCGAAGACCTGAAAATCGATCGGCAGCCGTTCCCGGCGTTGGCGAAAACCGCTACCGTTACGGGTATGGACGTCCCCAACCACCTCAGGTACTCAGCTGACCATGAATGGGTTGCCAGAAACGATGACGGCACCGTGCGTATTGGAATCACTGACTATGCCCAAGATGCTCTCGGTGATGTCGTGTTTGTTGACCTTCCCGCCGTCGATGCTCGATTCGAGAGTGGCGCCATGTGTGGTGAGGTTGAGAGCACTAAATCGGTATCGGAGATTTACACACCCCTTGCTGGGGTAGTTACATCGGTCAATACTGCTGTTCAGGATGATCCGTCTCTACTGAACTCGGACCCCTACGGTGACGGTTGGATGATTGAGATCCGTGTCGATGATGCCTCAATGATTGACCAACTGCTCACAGCGGACGCATACCGGGCGCTGACAGGGGAGTGACCGCAATGTCGTATGTGTTCTGCAACCAATGTGGGCATCGAAACCCGCCCGGCAGCAATTTCTGCTCCAGTTGTGGCGATCCACTTGATGTTCTCGACGATCGCACGATCACCTTGATGACGGTTGACCCGCTCCAGGACGCGCCCGGCTCGGGGGATGACATTCAAGTGAACATTGGAGAATTGTCCCAAGGGGTTGGCGTTCTCATTGTTCGTTCTGGTGGTCTCGCGGGATTGCGCTTCAGCCTGGAGACCGAAACCACTCGAATTGGACGTCATCCTGATTCTGAGATCGTGCTAGACGACATTACGGTGTCTCGTCGCCATGCCGCCATCATTCGACGTGATGCCGAATACGAGGTACTTGATTCAGGATCGCTCAACGGCACATACGTCAACCAGCAGCGAATCGACGCGAGCATGCTGCGTCACGGAGATGAAGTCCAGATTGGAAAGTTCCGTCTGGTGTTCTTTGAGCGCTCGGATGGCTGACACAGAATCTGATTACCTCTCAATAGGGGAGGTGCTTGGGATTCTCGTTGATGAGTTTCCTGAAGTCACCATCTCTAAAATCAGGTTTCTCGAAAGCCAGGGGCTCATCAGCCCCGAGCGGACTACTTCGGGTTATCGCAAGTTCCACGAACTTGATGTTGAGCTTCTTCGAGTCATCCTTAGCGAACAGCGCGAGAACTACCTCCCTCTCCGCGTCATCAAAGATCGCATCGATTCGGGTGAAATTGATCCGTCCAAGGAGATTTCTCGGCCGTTTGGAATCGATCGCCCAGTAGCCGTTGTCGAAGTAGAAGACACCCAACTACACCCATCAGCACGTTCATATCGCCCGACGTCTTATGAGCAGACTCCAACCCCTACATCACGAACGCTTGTTGGTATCGGGTCCGGCGTCAACCTTGATCGTGGTGAGTTTCGGTCGATGACAGGACTCACCGAGCAAGAAATCACAGAACTCGAGTCGTATGGAATTATTTCCCCCCGCCGCCAACCAACTACGTCGTATACCGAACACGAAGTTGCGATAGGGGCGTCGGCGCGAATTTTGTTGCGTTATGGAATCGATGCCCGTCATCTTCGCAATTGGCGAACTACCGCCGAGCGTGAACTTTCCCTCATTGAGCAACTTCTTGCTCACCAGATCCGCCAACGCGATCCTGCCTCGCGATCCAAAGCACGTCACCAAGGACATGAGATTTCAGAGGCGGGAGCAAAGTTGCGGACGGCCCTTTTACAGGCAGGGCTTGATCAACTATTTGATTGACCCCGGGATGCATGTTCCAACCGGCCTGAAGTACTGTTGCAGCGTGCACCAGATGGAAATAGTTGGCGTTCGAGTTGAGCTTCCTGCGAATACTCCGATGATGCTGCTAAAAGAAACCGATGGCGATGGACGCTTACTTCCGATTCTCATAGGGAATCCAGAAGCAGCGTCAATTCATGCCGCAATGCAAGGAATTCGTCCGCCGCGCCCACTCACCCACGATCTTCTCTGCTCAGTGATTGAGGTCCTCGATCACCGCATTGAGCGTGTCACGATTACCGAAATTCGTGACCATGTGTTCATGGCTGAATTGTCTCTTGTCGATGGCGATGGCGCACAGACATCAATGTCTTGTCGCCCGTCTGATGCATGCGCTCTGGCAATTCGTACCGAAGCGCCAATATTCGCTTCCGATGATGTGATGAACGCTGCAGGCCAGAGCGAGCCGGCAACTGCTGATGAAGAAGAGGAAGAACTACTCGATGAGTTTCAAGACTTCCTTGAGAGCGTGAATCCCGACGATTTTCTCGCTTGAGCACTCACTGTTTAGTTGGTAACGTCAACCAAGGTCTATAGCGTTACCATCTCGCACTGGGGTAATTACCTCGATGCGAAGCGTGGGATTTCCAAAGGGGAGGCGATTATGTCGTTCGAATCCACAACTGACGGGTTTAGCGGACGCCAAACCGCTGAGGTAGTAGGAATTAGCTATCGTCAACTCGACTATTGGGCTCGTACCGACCTCATTCGGCCATCTCTCGCCGACGCTTCCGGCAGTGGCTCTCGGCGCCGGTATAGCTACCAGGATCTCCTCGAACTGCGCGTCATCAAGACCTTGCTTGATGCAGGAATTAAGCTCGAATCAGTTCGAGAAGTGTTCAACTACCTTCGTGCGCACGTCACCTCGGATATCGCTTCCGCTCATCTCGTCATCAGCGGTCAGACCGTCGTTCTCGCTCAGGGCGACGAACTCATTGACGTGGTGAAGCAAGGTCAAGGTGTTCTCAATGTGCTTTCACTTGCCGGCGTCAAAAATGATGTCGATGCACAGTTGATCCCACTTCGATTTGAACCCCCTCAGGCGGTCGCTCTCTGAGCAACAACACATCGCCACTTCACGAGGTCCACCTCGCTGCTTCTGCTCGGATGGCTCCTTTTGGCGGCTGGGACATGCCGCTTGAGTACACCGGCACCATCAGTGAGCACCTTGCTTGTCGGCAAACGTGTGCAATGTTCGATGTCTCTCATTTGGGCACGGTGCGGCTTACCGACGGTGATGCGGCACAACGAGTGCACACCACACTTACCAATGATCTTCACAAAATTGCGCCCGGTCGAGCGCAATACACCCACCTTCTCAATACTGACGGCGGAGTACTTGACGACATCATCATCTGGTGGCGCCACGATGGAACCCTTGATGTCATGCCTAACGCCTCGAACACCTCATCTGTTCGTGAAGCACTAGGTGGTGATGACATCACCAGCGAACGAGCCGTAATCGCCGTTCAAGGCCCGATGGCCCGTGAAACCGCTGCAGTGGTGTGTCCCGAATTCGCTGAAGTCGGGCGGTTCAGAGTCGCAGATGTTGTTTGGAATGGAACTCCATGCACCGTTGCGGGTACCGGGTACACGGGTGAACCAGGAATTGAAATCTCCGTTCCTGCCGAATCAGCATCAGATCTATGGACAGCACTGGCCGCGGCCGGTGCTACACCCGCCGGGCTCGGCGCTCGTGACACCTTGCGCCTTGAAGCGGGACTGCCGTTACACGGCCAGGAACTTGGCGCAGATATTTCGCCTTTACAAGCGGGGCTGGGTTGGGTGATCGCCTTCGACACCGAGTTCATCGGAAAGCCTGCACTGCTCGAAGAACGCAAGAACGGAGTTACTCGTCACCTCGTTGGGATTTCCACAGAGGGAAGGCGTCCACCTCGGACCGGTTCGCGAGTTTTGGCCGCTGGTGCCGATGTCGGCGAAGTCACCTCAGGAAATTTCTCTCCGGTCCTACAACATGGGATTGCAATGGCATTTGTGCCACCCGAAATATCTATTGAACATCAGGTGCAGGTTTCAATTCGCGGCACAGAGGTCGCAGGAACCATCGTTACCATGCCATTCGTGTAGCTGCCGAAACACGACCGGGGAAATTTACTTTTTCACCGACGCCTTCTTGGCGGCCGACTTCTTCGATGCCGGCTTGTTTACAGCGGCTTTCTTGGTCGTTGACTTCTTCGCAGCAGCTTTCTTCGCTGGTTGCTTCTTGGCCGCTGTCGAAGGTGCTGCAGATGATGAAGTCTTCTTCATTGTTCGTGAAGGCGTTGGCGGCTTTTTGGCTGCTCCCGTTGTACTCGCACGTGTTGTGCTTGGTGCCCTATTCGCTCCCGTTGGCGACGACGACTTGGGTGCCGAAGTGCCGCCAAACATTCCAGCTGCCCCTTGAGCCAGCATGAGAAGCGGCCCTAAGCCCTCGACAAGAGAATTCACCGATGACCAAGTCGAGCGCATCTGGGCTGCGAGATCGTCGGGAGCTTCATCAAGAACCTGGCCGAGCATCTGAGCGGCACGTGCGAACTGGGGGATGGCCTCACGAAGTGGTTGCTCAATTTCGTCAAGCAACGACACCATACGACGTGCAACATCCCCGGCTCGACGTGCGTCTTCAACGATCTGCTCGAGATGCTCTTGCAGCTCCACTCGGCGCTGATTTGCTTCACCAGCCTTCTTTACGCCTGCGGAGACAGGCCCAGCAAGCAGGTTCACGACCTCGGTAATGAACTCAGTACGGTCTTTTGTCGTCGCCATATCTTGAACGCTAGTTCAGGTCTGGCTTGCGTACACCTCGAGCGGCTCACAAGTGCAAATCAAATTACGATCTCCAGCAGCCGCATCGATACGTCCGACAGGCGCAAAATATTTATTCTGCCGCAACTCGTTCAGGGGATAGGCCCCTAGCTCCCTCGAGTACTTGCGACCCCATGGCCCAATGAGATCTTCGGCGGTGTGCGGGGCATGCCGAAGTGGGCTTTCTTCAACTGACCATTCACCATCTGCAACACGGTCGATTTCACCACGAATTGAAATCATTGCATCACAGAATCGATCAATTTCGACCAACGATTCGCTCTCTGTTGGTTCGACCATCAGCGTCCCAGCAACTGGGAACGACATCGTCGGAGCGTGAATTCCGTGATCCATCAGGCGCTTCGCAACATCATCAACTGTGACACCAGTTGACTTAGTGAGGGGTCGTAGATCCAGAATGCATTCATGTGCGACGTGCCCATTGGAATCGGTGTACAAGATAGGGAAGTGAGCTGAGAGTCGCGATGCAACGTAATTCGCGGCGAGAATTGCCATCATTGTCGCATTGCGCAGACCTTCAGAGCCCATCAACCTCGCGTACATCCATGGAATTGGCAGAATTCCAGCAGATCCATAGCGAGCGGCGCTGACAGGACCAACAGCACCTTCGGGCGCAATTGGATCACTCGGCAGAAACTCCGCCAGGTGAGCACGAACTGCAACTGGACCGACTCCCGGTCCGCCACCACCGTGAGGAATGCAGAAGGTCTTGTGCAAATTCAGATGACTGACATCGGCACCAAAAACGCCCGGCTGGGCAAGGCCGACAAGGGCGTTCAGATTGGCTCCATCGACATACACCTGGCCGCCAACTGCATGAAGTTTCTCGCAAATGTCAGTAACGGTTGTCTCAAACACCCCATGTGTGGACGGATACGTAATCATGATGGCTGCGGTGCGTTCACCGTGTTCTGCAATGAGGCGGTCAAGGTCATTGAGGTCGACGTCGCCACGATCGTTACATTCCACAACGACGACCCGCATTCCAGCCATCACCGCACTTGCCGCATTCGTTCCATGGGCACTCGAAGGAATCAGGCATACATCGCGATTGAGGTCACCTCGGCTCCGGTGGTACGCCCGAATCGCCAGCAGACCAGCGAACTCGCCCTGACTACCAGCATTCGGTTGAAGGCTCACCGCGTCGTATCCCGTGATTTCTGCCAGCATCGTTTCTAGGTCTGTTACAAGCCGCTGGTATCCCGCTATCTGCGATTTGGGAGCATACGGGTGAATGCTCCCAAACTCCGGCCAGGAGATCGGTTCCATCTCGGACGTCGCGTTGAGCTTCATCGTGCAGGAACCAAGCGGAATGATCGTGCGGTCAAGTGCAAGGTCTTTGTCGCTTAATCGCCGTAGATAACGCAACATTTCATGTTCGCTGTGGTAACGGTGGAAGACCTCTTGGGGCATCAGCACGTCGCGTCTAGGGACCGCCGTTTCGTACCTTGGGCTGGTGTCAACTTCAGCGGGTTCAAGATCAATTCCGAAACTCTCGAGAAGTTGTTGAACGACTCTGCCGGTGGTGGTTTCATCGAACGTCATCGAGACCGTAGAGGAATCAACCTTACGAATATTGATACCGCGTTCTTGTGCCGCCAACACGATCTGATCTGCGTCAATATTGTCGACACAAACAGTGTCGAAGATTTCAGCATGACGCGTCGAAAACCCAGCACGAAGCAGAGCACGTGACGTCAAAGAGGTATATCCAGCGACCCGTTCGGCTATTTCACGAAGTCCATCCGGACCATGCCAGCAGGCATACAGTCCGGCGATATTTGCAAGCAGCACCTGCGCCGTGCAGATATTTGAGGTCGCTCTCTCTCGACGAATATGTTGCTCACGAGTTTGTAACGCAAGCCGGAGAGCGGGACGACTGGCATCATCCACACTCACTCCAACAACACGGCCTGGCATTGCGCGGGCAAGATTCTCTGTTACTGCCATGAAGGCTGCGTGAGGACCTCCTCCGCCCATGGGAACCCCAAAACGTTGGGCGCTGCCGATTGCGATATCTGCCCCCATTGAGCCCGCAGACCGCAAGAGAACCGCAGCAAGTGGGTCGACCGACATCACGCATAGCGCCCCGAGCCCATGGACAATGTTCGTGACAGATGTCAGATCGCGGACACCGCCGGTGGAAGAAGGGAACGAAAATAGGGCTCCAAACAAGCCATCGATGCCTGTCAACAGATCATCGTCACCGACAACGATCTTGACTCCAACCGGCTCCGCCCTGGTCTGAAGAACAGCGATGATCTGCGGATGTACGTCGTGATGGACAAAAAACACGTCGCCAGTCTTTGTGGTTCTGCGGCAAACGGTCATTGCCTCCGCGGCTGCGGTTGCTTCATCGAGCAGGGATGCGTTCGCAACAGGCAGTCCGGTGAGCTCGGTGACCATCGTCTGGAAATTCAATAAAGCCTCGAGCCGTCCCTGGCTGATCTCTGGCTGATACGGGGTGTAGGCCGTGTACCAAGCCGGGCTCTCAAGTACGTTGCGTCGGATCACAGGCGGCATCACAGTT
>Ga0075474_10000145_pt1 | contig 23618 bp, 19 predicted proteins | sample DEB08_DNA_2_FD_71485 | JGI IMG/M metagenome (GOLD analysis project Ga0075474, IMG submission 71485) | Aqueous microbial communities from the Delaware River and Bay under freshwater to marine salinity gradient to study organic matter... | ecosystem: Environmental > Aquatic > Marine > Coastal ...
AAGAGCGCGAAATGCTGAAAGACCATTCCGGTCTTTTCGCGTCGGAAACGCTGCAGGTCCGTCCCGGAGAGCTGCTGGACGTCAACCCCGTCAACGAGAACCTGACCGTTGGTGGTGTCGAGCAGTTTGTTGACGGTACGGATTGCGGTGGACTTGCCGGAGCCGGACAGGCCCATGATGACGAAAATTTCACCTTGCTTGACCGAAAAGTTGATGTCTCGCAGCCCGACCACGTGCCCGGTTCGGGCGTGAACTTCGGTCTTTCCGACCCCTTGCTGGCAGAGATCAAACGCCCGTCCTCGGGGCTGTGGCCCGAAAATCTTGTAGACGTTTTCTACGCGTATGATCTCTTCGCCGTGCTCTGTCATCTGATCCCCCTAGACGCGAAAACCCGCGTCCTTTCTTCGGAACCGCGGCTCGCGGCACCGTTAGACTCTGGCCGATGGACGGGCGTCGTGCAAGTAGCGAGGCCGAAACTCGGCGGATCTTGGAGACCAGAACGAAGCGGTAAGGTGCAAAGATGATTGAGCCCGACTTCCTGCGCTTCGACACGCTCAGCCTGCATGCGGGCCAGCAACCCGACCCGGTTACCGGCGCCCGAGCCGTGCCCCTGTATTTCACAACATCCTACGTTTTTAACGACAGCGACCACGCCGCTGGGTTGTTCAATCTCGAAGTTCCGGGGCACCTGTATTCGCGGATCACCAACCCAACGGTGGCCGTGCTCGAAGAGCGTCTTGCCGCGCTTGAAGGCGGGGTCGGGGCGGTTTGTACGGCTAGTGGACAGGCCGCTTTTCACTTAGCCGTCGTCACGTTGATGGGCCAGGGCGGTCACATTGTGGCCAGCCGCAACATCTACGGCGGAACGCATCAGATGTTGAACGTGACCCTGCCCCGGTTTGGGATCACCTGTACGTTCGTGGATCCGCACCGGCCCGAGGAATTCGCCGCGGCCATCCGCCCCGACACCCGGCTGGTGTTTGCCGAGACGCTAGGAAACCCTGGCATCGAGGTGCTCGACATTGCCGCGGTGGCCGAAGTCGCGCACAACGCGGGGCTGCCGTTGATGGTCGACTCGACGTTCTCTACCCCGTACTGCATTCGACCGATCGAGCACGGCGCGGACATCGTGATGCATTCGGTCACCAAGTTTCTTGGGGGCCACGGAGTTGCGCTCGGTGGGGCCCTTGTCGACGGGGGCCGGTTCGATTGGGAAGCCTCTGGTCGCTTCGACACTCTCACCGAGCCCTACGTCGGGTACCACGGCATTTCGTTCGCTGACGAGTTTGGGCCAGCGGCGTTCATTAGTCGGGCCCGAGCCGAAGGGTTGCGAGATTTCGGCGCGGCGATGAGCCCGGCCAATGCCTTCCAGTTGATCCAAGGAGTTGAGACGCTGCCGCTTCGGATGGCCCGCCACGTCGCCAACGCCGAGCAGGTAGCGGCGATGCTGCTGGCTCACGACGCAGTCGAATGGGTGAGTCATCCCAGCTGCCCCACCCACCCCGATCACGAACTGGCCGCGACGCTCTACCCCAACGGGGCCGGAGCCATGCTCAGCTTCGGGATCAAAGGTGGACGCCAAGCGGGACGAACGTTCATCGAGAGCGTCTCGTTAGCTTCGCATTTGGCCAACGTTGGCGACGCCAAAACGCTGGTGCTTCACCCGGCTAGCACCACCCATCAGCAGCTTTCGGCCGAAGACCTTCAGGCGGCGGGGATCAGCGAAGATTTGATCCGGGTGTCGGTCGGGATCGAAGACGTCCGCGACATCATCGACGACTTGTCCGGTGCCTTGAAGGCATCGCAGCGCTAGGGGAGACCGATGGACCATCGCATGAACGGCCAACGGGTTCGCTACGCCAACGGTGGACGGGATCACGACCGGTCGCTTCCAGCCGTGGTGCTGATCCACGGCTCAGGGATGAACCGCACGATCTGGCAGTTACAGACCCGCTTTCTGGCTCACCACGGTTTTCGGGTAGCGGCGATCGACCTTCCCGGCCATGGTGGTAGCGACGGTCCGCTGCGGGAAACCATTCCGGAGATGGCCGAATGGCTCACCGAGGCTATTCATTCCATGGGGTTAGGCCCCGCCCACCTCGTTGGCCATTCGATGGGGACCTATGTGGCGCTCGAAACCGCGGCGCAGCACCCGGAACGGGTAGCGTCGCTGGTGTTGATGGGTACCGCGGGGGCGATGCCGGTCCATCCGGAACTGCTTCAGTCCGCTTCCGATGATCTCCCGCATGCCAGCGACCTGATGTCGGCCTGGGGGTTCGGTGCACCAGCTCACATTGGCCGCCACGCCACGCCAGGAATGTGGGCGATCGGTTATTCCCGGGCGCTGGTCGATCGTTCCCGTCCAGATTCTTTGGCGGTCGACATGGCTGCCTGCAACAGCTACCAGTCGGCGGTGGAAGCCGCTAAAGCGGTGACTTGTCCGGTGACGTTCGTCCTCGGTGCGCTCGACAAGATGACCCCAGTGAGGAAAGCCTCCGAGCTGATCGACGCGATACCGCATTCTCGGACGGTGACGTTGCCCGGAGTGGGGCACATGATCCCCGTTGAAGCCCCCGACGCCGCGCGCGAAGCGATCCTTGAAGCGTTGCGTGAGGCTTAGGCCTCAGCCGGACCCGACTGCACCCTGAGCGGCGAATCGACAAGGTCGGGGACGCGGCTCCAATCCAGCGACACTTCGGTCCAACCCCGGACCGAGTTGATCAGCCAAACCCGAGAAGCTCGGCGCAGGTCGGCACCCCGGATCGCAGATTCGCGAATCCGGCGGTTGGCGAGAAGCTCGGCCCGGAACGTTCCAGGAAGCAGCCCGGCGACCACCGGTGGGGTGAGGCGCTCACCGTCGATCTCGGCGACCAGATTGGCGATGGTTGACTCGGTGAGCTCCCCGGTGTCGTTGAACAGCAAAACATCGAACGCTTCAGGAAACCGCGCTCGGGCCTGGTCGTAACGTTCTCGGCGGGTGGTCTTGTGGCGGAGGAACTCGTCGCTGGCGTCGATGGGGCGATCGTCGAACACCACGGTGGGCCGGACAGCCGGTGACGGAAGCGGATGAGATTCGAGTTCGATGCGGCCTTCAAGGTCAACGAGGAGCCGCACCAGCACCCCTACTTCGGAACGAATGCCGTCAAGGCGGCGGCGTACCTCTTCACGATCCAGATCAAACCCGAAATGGGTGGCGGTGGTCTGCAACCGGTCAAGGTGGCGATCAAGCAAGATGGCGCCCGCCCCCGGTTCCCAAGCCAGCGTTTCGAGAAGGCGGAACGGTTGCGAAGCGCGATGGAGCACACGGGCCTTGTCGTGGGCTTCCTGCCATTCCGCAGTGGGGTCCGAATCCCAGACGATGCCACCTCCGACCCCGTAGCGAACCCGGCCCGCAACCCGGTCAACGAACGCGGTTCGTATGGCGATGTTGAACTCGAAATCGCCTCCTGGTTCGATCGCGCCGATGCTGCCGGTGTAGATCCCCCGAGGGGTTTGCTCAAGATCGACGATCAGACCCGCAGTGCGTACCTTTGGTGCTCCGGTAATGGAAGCCCCAGGAAACGTGGCGCTGAAAATTTCCATCAAACCGGCGCTGGTTTCCCCGCTGACTGTCGATGTCAGCTGGTGAACGGTCGGGTAGCTCTCGACGGTGTGCAACTCGGTGGTTCGGAGACTGCCGATGCGGGCCAGGCGACCTAGGTCGTTGCGAGCCATGTCGACGATCATCGTGTTCTCGGCCCGGTCTTTGTCGCTGGAGATCAGTTCATCGGCGAGTTGGCGATCCACGGCCGGGTCCGGATGCCGGGGTCGGGTTCCTTTCATCGGTCGGGTTATCAGTTCGTTGCCGTGGCGACGAAGAAACAGTTCGGGGGATGCCGAACAAATCGCCCGGTCACCGAAATCGAGGTAGGCGAGATGGTCGGCCCGTTGCGCCCTCGCCAAGGCAGCGAAGAAAGCCATCGGGTCGCCGTCGAAGCTGGCGTCGAGCCGGATGGTGTAGTTCGTCTGGTAGGTCTCACCGGCGGCGATATGTGCTTTAACCGTGTGGATGTCTCGTGCGAACTGGTTCTGGTCGCGGCTCGCAGACCACGGTCCGATCGAGAACGCCGCGCCGGCTGGTCCTCGAGATGGCTGTGCTTGGTCGAACGCGGCGAACGACACTAGCGGTAGGTCGGGGTCGCGAAGAGCCCGAAGGGCCGGGTCGAACGCGGGTGCCGCGTCGTAGGACACCATGCCCACCACCCAAAGACCGTCACGGCTCGCGGCGTCGGCCGCGTTGAGGGCGGTTGCCACCTCGCCGGTCTGGTCCGCTTCGAAGGTGGCGATGGGGTGAGAGAATCGCAGCCAGCGTCGACCCCCTGAGGCTGGGTATCGCAGCAGCGCGGCATGGAGCGGCATCCCCAGAAGTATGCCCGCTACGCTGCGAGACGGATGCCCATGACCCGGTATGCGAGGACAGAAGAGTCTCCGTACCTTCGGCGTGCGCTTGTGCACGCCGGCAGCGACGCGGCCATGGCGGTGTCGAACCGCATGTATCACCTGCTCCACTACGGCGATCCAGTGGCTGAATATTGGGCGTTGGTGGAGGGAGGAACTCTGGCCGACGTGGCCTACGAGCGGCAGGTGGAGATCAGCGGACCTGATGCGATGGCGTTTGCGCAGATGCTGACCTGCCGCGACCTCAGCCGCTGTGAGGTGGGCCAGTGCAAATACATCTTTCTCACCAACCAAGCCGGAGGGATCGTCGCTGATCCGGTACTGCTCCGGCTCGACGAGAATCGTGTCTGGTTGAGCGCGGCGGATGCTGGAGTGCACCTGTGGTGTGAAGGTCTAGCGCTGCGGTCGGGTCTTGACGTCGCGGTCTCATCACCGGATGTGGCGCCGGTGCAGGTGCAGGGCCCACGGGCGGTGGACATCATGACCGACCTGTTCGGTGACGAAATCGCCGATCTCGGGTATTTCCGACTGGTGCAAAAAGTCCACGACGGGTTGGAACTGGTGATCTCACGCAGCGGCTGGGGTGAGGCGTTGGGGTTCGAGATCTACGTGGTGAACGCCCGAGCCAACCAGAACGCCGCGGCCGAACAATGGTGGGACACGGTGCTGCGGGCGGGGGAACGGCACGATCTGATGGTGGCAAGCCCGAATCATGTTCGTCGGATCGAGGCGGGGATGCTGGCCTACGGCTGCGACCTTGACGAAACCACCAATCCGTTCGAAGTTGACATGGGTTACGCCTGGATGGTGAACCTGAACCATCCCGAAGATTTCGTGGGTCGAGCGGCGCTGGAATGTCTTCGCGAGACCGGTCCGAGCCGCCGGTTGGTGGGGGTTGACATAGACGGTCCACCACTTGGTTCGTTTGTTGACGGACTGATGCCACGGTCCCTCGATGCTCGAGTTGACGGTGTCTCGGTCGGATCTGTCACCTCGGCATGTTTCTCACCTCGCCTCGATCGAAACATTGGATATGTCATGCTTCCCACCGGTTTAGCTGCGCTAGGTAGCAGACTGTCGATCGACCACCCACGTTTCGGGGCGCTCAGCGCAACGACCGTCGAAAAACCGCATTGGAATCCATGACCGAGCCGGCACCATTGGACACACCTGAGGAAGAACCTCTCGAGGGCGGTCCCTGGATTGAAGGGAACCCGGTCGCCGCGGCTCGGGCCTTGCTGGTTGGCGTGTTTTTGCTGATGATCGGCAACGGTCTTCAAGGCTCGCTGGTGGGGGTGCGCACCGAGACGGAAGGGTTCACGGTCACCGTCGCCGGTGTGGTCATGGCCGCCTACTTCGGGGGTTTCCTGGCTGGCAGCCGCTACGCGGAGTTTCTGCTCGCACGGGTGGGACACATTCGAGTGTTCGCCGGGTTGGCATCGCTGGCCTCCACCGCGGCGTTGGTTCACGCAGTGTTCGTCAACCCGGTCACCTGGGGGTTGATGCGGGTCGCTACCGGACTGTGCATGGCGGGGTTGTTCGTGGTTTGCGAGTCTTGGCTCAACGACTTGTCAACCAACCAGACCCGGGGACGGATGCTTTCGCTGTACATGGTTGCCACCATGGGCGGCATGACGTTGGGCCAGTTTCTGCTCTACCTGGCCGATACCGATGGCCCCGAATTGTTCATGTTGTCGTCGGTGCTGGTCTCGGCGGCGTTGATACCGGTGGCGTTGTCGGCATCGAGCAACCCGCCGTTGATGGTGCCCGAGGCAATGTCAGTCAACGAGCTGTTCCGGGTGTTGCCAACCGGCATTGTTGGCGCTTTTCTCAACGGTGCCGCGGTGGGAATCATGACCGGTCTGGGTGCGGTGTATGCGGTGGCGGTCGACGTTCCCACCGAACGGATCCCGTACTTTTTGGCTGCTCCGCTGTTCGGTTCGCTGGTGTTCCAGTGGCCGATCGGTTTGTTATCGGACCGGGTCCCGCGGCGCGGGGTGATGGCGAGCGCGGCGTTCCTTGCAGGGTTGTTGTGCATTGTGCTGGCCGCAACCGCCGATGGGTCCTGGTTGGCGATTGGGTTGATGGCGGCATTAGGCGCGACGTCGTTCCCGCTGTATTCGCTCAACATCGCCTACACCGCGGACTGGTTGCCCAACAGCAAGCTCACCGCGGCGTCGGCGGTGCTGGTGCGGATCAACGGGATCGGAGCGTTGATGGGTCCGCTGCTGGCTACCGCGGTGATCGCGATGACCCGTTCGGTTGCCTACTTCTGGACGATGTCGTTGATGAACTTTTTGCTGGTCGGATTCTTGGTGTACCGAATCGCAGTGGTTGACGCGCCAGCGGTGAACCGCCAGCGGAGCTTCGTGGCGTTCCCGGCTCGAGCTTCGACGGTTGCGATTGGTCTAATGCGCGGTCAGCGCGAGCGACCACCGGTCGAATAGCTTCCTGGCCTAATAGTTGGCGTCAGGCATGGCAGCCTTGCGGCGGCCGATGTAGTCGAGCAGTTCGGCGTCGATCGCGTCGTCGAGTTCTGGTCCCACATGGTCGGCCAGCATCCGCTTCCAGGTCCGGTTGGCCCGCTCGGCCGAAGTCAGGCTGCCCTCATCGGTCCATTGTTCGAAGCTGTTGTTGTCGGCTTGCGACGAACGGTAGAAGGCGGTTTCGAAGTTGGTGAGGGTGTGCGCGTTGCCGAGGAAATGTTCACCGTGGGGGTTGGTCCGGAAGGCATCCATGGCCTGACCGTTTTCGGTCATGTCCACCCCGCGAGCGTAGACCTCCATCATGCCGAGCTGGTCGGCGTCAAGGATCAATTTCTCGTAACCAAACGTCAGGCCGCCTTCCTGCCAGCCAGCCGCGTGGAGCACGAAGTTCACGCCGGCCATAACCGCTGGAAGGATCGAAGATGCCGATTCGTAGGCAGCCTGAGCGTCAGGGAACTTCGAGGCGGTCAACTGGCCGCCGGACCGGAACGGCACACCGAGCCGTCGGGCCAGCGAAGCCATGACATGGGTGGCCTGCCCACCTTCGGGGGTTCCAAAGGTCGGCGCTCCGGTAGCCATCGACATTGACGAGGCGAACGTGCCAAAAATCATGGGAGCACCAGGTCGAACCAACTGGTAGTAGGCCATTCCCGACAGTGCTTCGGCGAGTGCTTGGGCCGCTAAACCGGCAACGGTCACCGGCGACATTGCCCCGGCCAGAATGAACGGTGACAAAATCGCGGCCTGGTTGGCTCGCGCATATTCGGTGGCCGCCCCGAGCATGGTGGCGTCCCAGCGCAGGGGTGACGAGGCGTTGATGAGCGAGGTCATCACCGTGCGATCCTGAAGGTCACCTCCAAACGCGATCCGGCTGAGTTCGATCGAGTCCGCGGCTCGTTCGGCGGCGGTCACCGAACCCATGTAGGGCTTGTCGCTGTATTTGATGTGGGCGTAGACCATGTCAAGGTGCCGCTTATTGACCGGTACGTCCACCGGTTCGCAGACGGTTCCCCCGCTGTGGTGCAGATACGGCAGGTCGTAGACCAGCTTGACGATGTTCTGGAAGTCTTCGATGGTGCCGTACCGACGTCCGTTGTCGAGATCGAAAACGAACGGTGAACCGTAGTTGGGGGCGAACACGGTGGTGTTGCCACCGATCTTTACGTTCCGAGCCGGGTTGCGAGCGTGTTGGGTGAAACTGGACGGAGCGTTGTTCCGGATGATCTCGCGGCACAGGCCTTTCGGGAAATACACCATCTCGCCGTCGACTCGAGCACCGGCCTGGCGCCAGAGGTCCAGCGCCTCCGGGAATTCCTGAAAGGCCACGCCGACGGTGGCGAGGATCTCGTCGGCGTTCGCTTCGATCGTGACCAGTTCGTCTTCGGTGACCATCTCCGCCGGAGGTATGCGACGTTCGAGATACGGGCGGGTAACCGCCCCGGCACTCGCCCGAGATGCTTGACGCCCGGCTCGGCCGCCGCTCCGGCGTCCTCGTCGACCGCTGTCGTCGCCGGTTTCGGGTTGCTCGTTGCTGGTGTCGTGGTTGCTCATGGTGGAGCGGCTCCTAGGTTGCGGGCTGAACTCGAGGGTAGGGACGCCGGTCTAGTTTCGGCGCCGACGGCGGTTGCTGGACTGGACGGCAGGCTGGCGGGTAGGCAAGTCGATGGCCGCCGCGAGGTGCGGGGAAGGAGCGGAGGCGTGCGGGAACGCCATGGCCGCGATGAACAACTCTTGGAAGCGGGCTTCGGTTGCGGTTTCGATCTTTTCGATCTCCATCACGGCTTGCGCGACTTCTTGGCGCTGCTGGGCCGAGACCAGCATCCGGACCGCACCCGCCCCGGAAGCGTTGCCGACCGCAGTGATGCCAGCAACCGGGCAGTCGGGGACCAGTCCGAGGACCAGCGCGTACAGCGGGTCGATGTGAGCACCGAAGGCACCGGCCAGTCGGATGTCAGAGATCTCGTCGATCCCTGCGTGTTCCATCAGCAGGTCGATACCGGCTCGCAGCGCGGCGCCGGCGAGTTGAATCTGACGAACATCATTTTGAGTAATGGTCAGTGGAGGTTCGTTGCCGGTGGCCGCCCGAATCACATAGGCAAACGTGCGGCCATCTTCGACGATGCGCTCGGACCGGGCGGCGTTCTCACCGCGAATTACCCCGTTTTCATCGCAGATACCCGACAGGTACATTTCGGCCACAACTTCGATGATGGCCGAGCCGCACAGCCCGGCGATCGCCAACCGTCGGGTTTGCTCTGCGAAGCCGGGTTCGTCGCTCCAGGCTTCGGCTCCGATAACTCGGTAGCGAGGTTCGAACGTGTCCCGGTCGATCCGGATGCGTTCGATAGCGCCCGCGGTGGCTCGCATACCGCAACTGATTTGGGCTCCTTCAAACGCGGGCCCGGTCGGAGAGGACGCAGCGTAGGTGCGACCGTTAGCCCCGAGCACGATCTCGGCGTTGGTGCCGACATCGACCAGCAACTGGGATTGTTCGCTGCGATGCGTTGCCTCGTTGAGGGTGGCGGCAGCGGCGTCGGCTCCGACATGGCCTGCAATGCATGGGCCAACCAGCACGCTCGCTTGCCGAAGGTCGATCTCAAGGTCGCTGGCTCGCAGGTTGACCGGTTCGGACACCGTGAGGGTGAACGGTGCTGCCCCCAGCGCAGTGGGATCTATCCCGAGCAGGAGATGGTGCATGACCGGGTTTCCGACCAGCACCAGATCGTGGATCCGTTGACGGATCGTTGAGGGGTCGTCGGGGTGGGCGGCGTTGGCCAAGTCGTCGACGAGGTCGTTGAGGGCGTGGCGGACCGCACCGGTGAGTTCGTGTTCGCCGCCCGGGTTCATCATCACGTAGCTGACCCGGCTCATCAGATCCTCACCGAAGCGGATCTGCGGGTTCATCGCCCCGGCGGTCGCCAGCACCTCACCGCTGCTCAGATCGACGAGATAACCGGCAATGGTGGTGGATCCGACATCGATCGCGATGCCGTACACCGACTCGTCGAAACCGGGCCGAACCGCCAGCACCGTCCCGTCGAGCGACACGATGGCGGTGACTCCCCGTTGGCCTTCGACGATGGCGGGATGGAGTTCGTTGAGCGCCGACAGATCCAAGGTGACCGCGGCAAGGCCCCAGTCGCGAAGGAGTGCCTCGCGTAGGAGTTCAACTTCGCTTCGTTCATCGCCGAGTTCAGGGTCGGCCAGTTCGACATAGCGAGCGTGGATCAGCGGATCCACCACCAGATCGGGAAGGTTGATGGCTTTACGGACCACCGGTCGATGCACCTGGCTGGACGCTGGAATGTCGGCCACCACGTCGCCGTGCACGGTGGCCTGACAGCCGAGCCGTTGACCGTTGTCGATCGGCCGGCGCCCTCGGTAGGCGCCTTCGGTGGTGGTCCAGGAGTTGAGCGCCGTTTCGTCCGAGGAGATGCCCCATTTGGGGAAATCGCCGAATGACGGTGCTACCTGACAGCGTCCACAAAGACCACGGCCACCACACGTCGAGTCAAGGTCAACCCCGGCCTGGCGCGCCGCGTCAAGCAACGAAGTCCCCGAAGCGACCGTCGCCTTGACGCCGGCTGGCGTGAAGACCACGCTGACTTCGGTGGGCGTCCGCGGCTCGGTGGTCACGTCAGGAAGCAGTGGTGCGTCGTCGTCCGCCGCCGCGGCGGCGCCCACCGGCCGCGCCGACCTCGTCCGGGTCGCGGTTGGCCCGGATCCAGCTGGCACAGTTTTCGTCCTGGCCGTTGAGCACGTCGGCGGCCATGATCGCCGTCTTTACCTCGCTGTGGAGCGGGTTCATGATGGCCGACGTCATACCGGATCCGATCGCCATGGCCAGAAACGTTCCGGTGATGTGGTGGCGGTTGGGAAGTCCGAAGCTCACGTTGGAAGCACCACAGGTGGTGTTCACACCGAGTTCGCTGCGCAGCCGACCAACGAGTTCGAACACTTGACGCCCGGCGGTGCCCATCGCACCGATCGGCATCACCAGCGGGTCGACGATCACGTCGGCGCTGGGAATGCCGTAGTCGGCTGCACGGTTGACGATTTTGCGTGCCACCTCGAAACGAACGTTGGGGTCCTCGGAGATTCCGGTCTCGTCGTTGGAAATCGCCACCACTGCGGCGCCGTGTTTGGCCACGAACGGAAGGACCCGTTCGAGGACTTCTTCTTCACCGGTGACCGAGTTGATCAACGGTTTGCCGACGTACACCTCGATCGCCGCTTCGAGTGCTTCCACGATCGACGAGTCGATGGCGATCGGCACGTCGGTCACCGACTGAACTTCTTGGATCGCTCGAACCAGCAGCGCCGGTTCGTCAGCCAGCGGGATACCGGCGTTGACGTCAAGCATCTGAGCACCGGCTTCGACTTGGGCCAAAGCATCGGCAACGACCCGGCTGAAGTCGCCGTTTTTCATCTCTTCGGCCAACAGCTTGCGTCCGGTTGGGTTGATCCGTTCTCCGATCATGACAAAGGGTCGCCCGAAGCCGATCACCACTTCTTTGGTGGCCGAACTGATAATGGTGTCGGTCATGGACTGTCCTCCTGTGCAGGGTGATCTGGGTGTTCGGTCGCTGTTCCTCCGGCGCGCACCAGCGCTTCGAGGCGGTCACGATCGAAGTAGGTTTCGAGTTGTGCAGCGGTGTGGCGAGCCAGCTCACCGGCGTCGCCGTCAACCGCGGTGGTTTCCCGGCGCCACTCGTTGACGTAGTCATCGGTGGAGGTGAGCCCGGCGACGGCGGCGGCTCGGTCGATGGCGACCTGAAAGCGATGGTCGAGCAGGACCTGTTCTTTGGTGCCGTCGGTCAACGTGGCGGTGACCTGCGCCGGAATGTCGCGCCAGTAAATGGTCACGATGCTTGGTCCTGATCGTCCGCGTCGGCTCACGCCGGTTGTTCCTGACCGGTTGCGACCCTCACGACGGCCGGGGTCAGTTCACCGAAACCGGTGAACTGGTGCACGAAGGCAAGTTGGAGTTGTGCGGCGGCGGCTCGAGCTTTGGCCAGCAGTTCTGGATCGTTGCTTTGGGCGAGGTAGACGACCTTGGTGTAGTTGCCGAAATACTGTTCGAGGAGTTCGGGATGTTCGGTGATCCCGAGACCGTCGAGCACCAACCGGTTGAAGTGTCGGGTTAGGTAGTCGGTGAGGTAGAACGCGGTTGGGTCGTCGCCGTGGAGCGCATCGAAGGCTTTTTGACCGGTGAAGAACTGGTAACAGTGGGCGCCTTCAAGCATCTCCACCCCGGCTTCACGACAGACTTCAGCGAGTCGGCCACCGGTTCCGCAGTCGGCGTAGCCGACCAGAATGCGGTCGTAGTTGTTGCGGGCCTGTTCGAGGCGCTGGCGCACGGCGTCAGGGATCCGTTCGGGACGGTTGTGGAGGATGCCCGGAAGGCATTCGACGGTGACGTTGTCGAGGTTGTTGAGCCGGGTGATGTCCCCAAGCTCACGGGCCAGCGCACCGCAGGCCAGTACCAGCACCTGAGGCGGCCCGCTCATGCAGCTCGTTTAGCGCTGACCAGAGCCGATGCGGTTTCGGCGGCCACCGCCGCGTCGCGACAGTAAGCGTCGGCCCCGATCGCGGTTCCGAACTCTTCGTTGAGCGGTGCGCCGCCTACCAGCACGATGAAATCGTCACGCAGACCCTTTTCGACCAGGGTGTCAATGACCACCTTCATGTACGGCATGGTGGTGGTGAGCAGCGCCGACATACCGAGGATGTCGGGTTTGTGTTCTTCGAGCGCGGCCAGGAACTCGTCCACATCGGTGTTGATCCCGAGGTCATAGACTTCGAACCCGGCGCCTTCAAGCATCATGCCCACCAAGTTTTTGCCAATGTCGTGGATGTCGCCTTTGACGGTACCGATCACGACGGTACCGATCGGTTCAGCACCCGTTTCGGCCAACAGGGGCCGCAGGATGCTCATCCCGGCTTTCATGGCGTTAGCCGCGAGCAGCACCTCAGGAACGAAAAGAATGCCGTCCCGAAAGTCGATGCCGACGATGCGCATCCCTTCCACCAGGGCATCGTTGAGGACCCGGCCCGCGTCCCAACCCCGTCCGAGCAGGATGTTGGTCCCTTCGACGATCTCGTCTCCGAGGCCGTCATAGAGATCATCGTGCATCTGCGCGGTGAGGTCTTCGTCGCTCAGCGAATTGAGGTCGAGTTCTTCTTCGTCGGACATGAACGGATCCCCTGCTCAGAAAGGACCGCTAGCGAGCGGTAGTTGGGTAGATGTAGGACGCTCGGATGGTTCCCCGGCCGAGGCTGCTGTCCCGTATGGTGGAACTGTACCGTATCCTGAAACAAGGCTGGCGAAAAGACCGGCACGGTCTTTCCCGCAGGTCGTCGGTGTCGGGCGAACCAGACCGGCAGTTAGCCTGTTCGCCCATGGCCGAGGACATCCCACCGCACCGCTACGACGCAGCCACCGCTGACGAGCTGGAGACCCGGTGGCAACAGCAATGGCGCAGCGCGGGAACCTACGACGCCCCAAACCCGAGCGGTCAACTTTCCACCGATCCGGGTGGGGTCGCCGGTCGCCCCAAGCTTTTCATCATGGACATGTTCCCGTACCCCTCAGGGGCGGGCCTGCACGTCGGCCATCCGCTCGGGTACATCGCCACCGACGTCTACGCCCGGTTCAAGCGCATGACCGGTTTCAACGTGCTCCACACGATGGGGTTCGATGCCTTCGGACTCCCCGCCGAGGAACACGCCCGCCAAACCGGCGAGCATCCCCGGGTCAATACGGAAGCCAACATCGCCAACATGACCCGACAGCTCGATCGGCTTGGTTTGGGTCACGACAAGCGACGGGTGGTGGCCACCACCGATCAGGCCTTTTACCGCTGGACCCAGTGGATCTTTCTTCAGATCTTCAACGCCTGGTTCGACCAGGACCAACACCGGGCCCGACCGATCGACGAGCTGATCGCCGAGTTTGATGCCGGCACCCGGCACCCCAAAGGCGGCGAGCAGTGGGCCAGCCTGGACGCCGTGCAGAAACGGGCGGTGCTTCAGGGATACCGGTTGGCGTACCTCGACGACGCACCGGTCAACTGGTGTCCGGCCCTTGGAACGGTGCTAGCCAACGAGGAAGTGACGGCCGAGGGTCGTTCTGAACGGGGCAACCATCCGGTGTTCCGCCGGCCGCTCAAACAGTGGATGATGAGGATCACCGCCTACGCCGATCGGCTCATCGAAGACCTTGATCTGCTGGATTGGACCGATTCGATCAAGACGATGCAACGCAACTGGATCGGCCGATCTCAGGGTGCCCACATCGACTTCGGACCGATCCGGGTTTTCACCACCCGCCCAGACACGGTGTTTGGCGCGACCTACATGGTGTTGGCCCCCGAGCATCCACTGGTGGACGAGCTGGTGGCGGATCGCTGGCCGGAAGGCGTGAACCCGCTCTGGACCGGTGGGGCCTCAACCCCGGCCGAAGCCGTGGCGGCGTACCGGCAACGGGTGGCGTCGATGTCAGACCTTGAACGCCAAGAGAACAAGGACAAAACCGGGGTGGCTCTGGGTGCGACCGTCCCGAACCCGGTCAACGGTGAACCGATCCCGGTCTTTATCTCCGACTACGTGCTGATGGGGTATGGAACCGGTGCCATCATGGCCGTACCCGCGCAAGACGAACGAGATTGGGAGTTTGCTCAGGGGTACGGACTTCCGATCATTCGTACCGTTCAGCCGCCTGCTGATTTTGATGCGGCGATCCCGGGTGACGGCCCCTATGTCGGAGATGGGGTTGCGATCAACTCCGAGTTCCTTGACGGCTTGGCGGTTGATGAGGCCAAAGTGGCGATCATCGACTGGCTCGAAGCTCGGGGTCACGGTGCAGGAGCGATCACCTACAAGCTTCGGGATTGGTTGTTTAGTCGGCAGCGGTACTGGGGCGAACCGTTCCCGATTGTGTACGACGATTCTGGGATCCCGCTGGCTGTTCCTGAAAGCGAACTACCGGTCGAGTTGCCTGATCTGATGGACTGGGCGCCGCGGGCGCTCGACGAGGACTCGGATCCGGAACCACCGTTGGGGCGGGTGGACGACTGGCGCACCGTCACCCTTGACCTCGGCGATGGACCCGCCAGCTACCAGCGGGAACTCAACACGATGCCGCAATGGGCCGGTTCGTGCTGGTACTACCTGCGCTACCTTGACCCGGCCAATGATCACGTCTTCGCGGACGCAGACGTGGAGCGCTACTGGATGAGCGACAACGACGCGGACCGCGGTGTTGGTGGTGTTGACCTGTATGTCGGTGGGGTCGAACACGCGGTGCTGCATCTTCTCTACAGCCGGTTCTGGCACAAGGTGCTGTTCGATCTGGGCCATGTCAGCGGGCCGGAACCGTTCAAGCGCCTCATCAACCAGGGCTACATTCAAGCGGCCGCGTTCCAAGACAGCCGCGGGGTGTATGTGCCGGCCGAGGAAGTGCAAGGCGATGTCGAGACGGGATTCACGTACCAGAACGAGGCGGTCACTCGCAGCTTCGGCAAGATGGGTAAATCGTTGCGCAACTCGGTGACCCCGGATGAGATGTACGCGGCCTACGGGGCCGACACACTGCGGCTCTACGAAATGTCGATGGGGCCGATCGACCAGGACCGCCCGTGGGAGACCCGGTCGGTGGTGGGGTCGCAACGGCTGCTGCAACGGGTCTGGCGCAATCTCATTGATGAGGACAGCGGTGCAGTGCTGGTGGTTGATGCCGAACCGTCCGACGAGTTGGCCCGCCTGCTGCATCGCACGATCGATGGGGTTCGTAGTGACATGGACAACCTTCGGTTCAACACCGCGATCGCCAAGATCACCGAACTCAACAACGAACTGACCAAAGCCGAAGGCCCGACGCCGCGTCCGGTCGCTGAAGCGATGGTGCAGATGCTGAGCCCCTTGGTTCCCCACGTGGCCGAAGAGTTGTGGCAGCGCCTCGGAGGTCAAGGATCGGTGGTCTGGGCGGCGTTCCCGCAGGCCGATCCAGCTCGGTTGGCCGACGACCAAGTGGAGTTGCCGGTGCAGGTCAATGGGAAGGTTCGGGCCCGGATCTTGGTTGACGCCAACGCCGACGAGGCGACGGTTCAAGCAGCGGCGCTGGCTGAGCCAAACGTCGCTGCCCACCTCGGCGACGGAACGCTTCGCAAAACCATCTACGTCCCGGGGCGGATGGTCAACCTCATCGTTGGCTGACCTCAGCGCGAGCTGGTTCGCGGATCACCGAGGGCGAAAAAAGCAGAAGGCCCACTCCCGGAGGAATGGGCCTTCGTGATGTTTACGCCGGGTTTGTTAGAGCGGCCGGACCTGCAGGGCTTCGTCGCCCTTGCGTCCCGGGCCAATTTCAAACTCGACCTGTTGTCCGTCTTCGAGGGTGCGGTAGCCGTTCCCCTCGATGTTTGAGAAATGAACGAAGACGTCTTCGCCATCTTCACGGCTGATAAATCCGTAGCCCTTCTCGTTGTTGAAGAACTTTACGGTGCCAGTAACCATTAGGGGGAACCCTCGCTTCCTTGCACGCCCATTGTGGGCGTCACTGAAGTGTACGGGGAAGTGGCTCGAATGTGAGGCCGCCCCCAAAATGTTCCGAAATCGCGGGACCAAAACGCACTCGGGTTTTGTTGGTTGTCGTATTGTCAACAGAAAGAATGTATGGAAACATCACATTATGGAGCAGTCCGGAGCCCCCACCACCGATATTCGAACGGTGCCGTCATGGCGGCGAGTTGAGATCGCGTTGATCGACACTGCCCGCCGGGTTCGTACTGCCTTTGACGTTCGCCTTGCCCCGCTGGACCTCAACCTCAACCAGGCGTCGCTGCTGGCGTTCGTCGCCGACTTTGGCGACTGTAACCAGACCCGACTGGCTGAACTGGTCGGGGTTGGCCGTGCCGCGGCGGGGTCAATCGTTGACCAACTCGAAGCTCGCGGGCTCGTTGTTCGCAACCCTGACCCTGACGATCGTCGGGCCTGGCTGGTTGGCTGCACCCCCGCCGGCCGAGACCTTATCGATCAGTTTTACGCCGTCGACGCAGACCTCCGCAAGGAACTCCGCAGCGGCATCAGTCGAGAGGAACGTCAACAATTGGCGTCCTTGCTCGAACGGCTTGGCAACAACGTCGAAGCCATCACCAATCCCCACGTCAGCAACTCCGCCACCGTTGGCGGTGGAGCTACTGGCCCTGATCAAGAAAGCGAGACCCCTCATGATTGAGGCAGTAATCGTCGACGCGGTACGGACCCCGGCCGGTCGTCGCAACGGAAAACTCAAGGATTGGCATCCAGCCGACCTTGGCGCTCATGTCCTCAAGGCATTGCAGGAACGCAACAACCTTGATCCTTCACTGGTTGACGACGTCGTGACCGGTTGTGTCTCGCAGGTTGGAGAGCAGGCATTCAACCTCGGTCGCAGTGCGGTGCTCGCCGCCGGATGGCCCGAGTCGGTGCCCGCTACCACCGTTGACCGCCAATGTGGATCGAGCCAGCAGGCCATCCACTTCGCGGCGCAGGGCGTGATGGCCGGAGCCTACGACGTGGTCGTAGCGCTCGGTGTTGAATCCATGACCCGCATCCCGATGGGAGCCTCAGGGGCCAAGGGCGAACTGGGCATGCCGATGGGGCCGAAAGTGTTTGAGCGCTACGCCGAAACCGGACTCCCGGCTCAAGGCATCGGCGCCGACATGATCGCAGCTGAATACAACCTCAGCCGTGAAGACCTCGACGCGTTCGGTGCGGAAAGCCAACGGCGAGCCGCGCAGGCCACCGCCGAGGGCCGGTTCGATAAAGAGATCATTGCGGTACCGGTCGAAGTTGACGGGGTGACCGAGATGTTCACCAAAGACGAAGGGATCCGCCCCGACACCACCCCCGAAACGTTGGCGCAACTCAAGCCCGCGTTTGCCGAAGATGGCCGGATCACGGCCGGTAACTCATCGCAGATCTCTGACGGTGCCGCCGCGGTGCTGATTATGAGCCGGGCCAAAGCCGAAGAATTGGGCCTCACCCCCCGCGCCCGGTTTACCGGTTTCGCGGTGGCCGGTACCGATCCGGTCACGATGCTCAAGGGACCGATCCCGGTTACCGAGAAGGTGCTGGCCCGCACCGGCATGTCGATCGACGACATCGACCTGTTCGAAATCAACGAGGCGTTCGCATCGGTTGTGTTGGCCTGGCAAAAAGAGACCGGTGCCGATTTGGCCAAGGTCAACGTCAACGGTGGCGCAATCGCCCTCGGCCATCCCCTCGGATGCTCGGGCGCCAAACTCATGACCACCCTGCTCAACGAACTGGAGCGGACAAACGGCACCTACGGGTTCCAAGCCATGTGTGAAGGCGGTGGCCTTGCCAACGCCACGATTATTGAACGGATTGATTCCTGATGCCACGTATGAACCTTGAAGGAAGCTCGTCGATCGTCACCGGTGGCGCGTCGGGGATTGGTGAAGCTTCGGCTCGCCAACTCGCGGCGGCGGGCAGCCGGGTCGTCGTTGCCGACCTCAACGAAGAAAAAGGTCAGAGCGTCGCCTCCGAACTCGGGGGGATCTTCGTCAAATGCGACGTTTCCTCGATTGAGGACGCCGATGCGGCCGTGGCGGCAGCGAGCGAAATGGGACCGCTGCGGGCTTTGGTCAACTCGGCAGGCATCGGATCGGCCGGACGCACCGTGGACCGCAACAATGTTCCGTTCGACCTCAAAACCTTTGAGTTCGTGATCCGTGTCAACCTCATCGGTTCGTTCAACATGCTGAGCCGCGCCGCGGCGGCAATGGCCCAGACCGAACCGCTCGATGCCGATGGTCAACGCGGGGCCATCGTCAACTTGGCGTCAGCGGCGGCCTTCGACGGACAGATCGGGCAATGTGCCTACTCGGCCTCCAAAGGCGGCGTGGTCGGGATGACGTTGCCGATCGCTCGGGACTTGTCGGCGTTGGGGATCCGGGTCAACACGGTGGCCCCAGGGCTGATCGACACCCCGATCTACGGGGAAGGTGAGCAGAGCGAAGCGTTCAAAGCCCACCTTGGCCAGTCGGTGCTGTTCCCCAAGCGGCTCGGTTCGGGTGAAGAGTTGGCGTTCTGTGTCATGGAATGCATCACCAACCCGTACCTCAACGCGGAGACAATTCGTCTCGACGGCGGAATCCGGATGCCACCGAAGTAGGGACGCAACGAACCTCATGTTGTCGTTCGGGTCGGGTCACCGGCCCGGCCCGAACGACGAGGATCAGGCGGTGGGCGCGTGGTGGGACAGCGGACGCTTGCTGAGCGCAAAGAAGAAGGCAATGGCGGGGGCGAGAGCCCAGAGTCCGGCACTGGTACGGAACGAACCGGTAGCGGATTCGGTGAGCGAAAACGCGATCGGTCCGGCGGCTGAGGCCAACACGCCAAGGAACGTCAACGCCCCTTGGATGGCACCGATGTGAAGGGTTCCGAACCAGGTAGGGATCAGGGCTGCCCCAATGGTGCGAGACATTCCGGAGTGGATACCGAGCACGGTGGCGTAGACGATCACCCCCGCGGTCGAGGAAACCGAACCGGCCAGCAGCAAGGTAACGATCAACGCCACCAGCGTGGCCGCCGGGGCGTAACGGGTGCCAATTCGGTCGAGCAGCACCCCCATCGTTGGTGAACCGATCGAAGACCCCAGCACCTGCGGGAGAAACATGATGGCGGCTTCGGTTTCGCTGAACCCGCTCTCTCCAAGCAGCGAAATCTGATGGAAGTTCAACGCAGTGGTCAGCATGGAAGCCAGCGCAGTGGCCAACCCGAGGATCCAGAACGCCCGGGTGCGGACGGCAACGTCGCGATCCAGGCCCCATTCGCCGGTGTGGTTCGGATCGTCATGATCTGGTTCTCGGCCGTCCGGGAACTGGCCGATGGTCTGCGGTCGGTCGATCATCCCGAACCAGGCAATGGGAATGACTAGGGCGGCGACGGTGCCGGCCGCCGCTAACCAGGCGAAACGCCAGTTAAACCCGTCGATCACCAGTGACAACCCGACCGGAACCAGCGCCATCAAGCCCGACGACACCGTCATTGCGATACCGAGGGCAAGCCCTCTTTTCCGCTCAAACCACAACGAAACCGCCACCGTTCCCACCAACGTGAGCGACCCCTGCCCCAGCATTCGGATCATGAAGAACCCGATGGTCAAACTGATGATCCCCTGCACCCCGCTCATTAGGGCCAGCGCCACGGTGAAGCCAACCCCGATCGTGGTCATCGAATAACGCACCCCGACCCGGTCAACCCAGCGTCCCACCGAAGGAAGGGTCAACGAACCCAGAAGGGTGCCGATGGCGTACCCGGCTGCGATGGCGTTCTTGGTGAGTCCGAGATCATCGGCGAACTGGTCGACAAACACGCTCACACCGATGGTCTGACCGGGGCCGGTGAGAGCCAGCACCAAGGTGGATAAGGCCAGAATGCGCCAGCCGGCGAATGCTACGGGGGGTGAGTCCGCGTCGGCGGGTTTTGGCATTCGGGGAGTCTAGGTAGGACGGTGGTGCCCCGGCGTGATGTACTGCAGGGGTGTATTCACCCGACCAGATCGATGCCGTTGTTTTTGACATGGGTGGCGTGTTTGTCGTTCCCAACCCAGACCGGATCAACCACTGGCTGGCGGTGGACGGCGTCACAGAGTCGTTTCCGGTAGACACCGCCATCGACGCCCATTACGTCGGGGTTCGGGCCATCACCGAACTGCTGACCGACCGGGAAGTCAGCGAAGCTGATTTCAGCGTTTGGGGGCATTACGACCGGGCAGCGTTTCGCCACGCCGGGTTCAGCGCGGCCTCCCTCGATGGGGCGCTGGCCACTCGAGATCGGCTTCGCCGTGACGCCCCAGTGGAAGATGTTTGGACCCACCGGATCATTCACAACATCGAAGCGTTCGCGTTGATCGCGCAGTTGCGGCCGGTGGCGATCGTCACCAACAACAACGGGACTGCGGTCCAGCAATGCATCGAACACGGGATCTGTCAGCTTGACGACGGGCCGCTACCGCGTGTCGCGGCCATCGTTGATTCCGCGGTGATCGACATTGCGAAACCGGACCCTCGGATTTTCGCTCCGGCTCTCGACGCGCTCGGAACCAAGGCAGAACGAACGCTTTACGTTGGCGACACTGTGCATGCCGACGTACTCGGAGCGCGGGCGGCGGGAATGCCCGTGGTGCAACTCGACCCGCTGAACCTTCACCACGATCACGACCATTGGCGACTGCCAGACCTGGCCGCGCTCCTTGCCGCGCTTCAAGTTTGACCACCACCAGCCTGTCCGCGGCCGAAGCGCGACGAATTGCCCTCGCCGCGCAGGGTTTTGCCGATCGCCGACCCAACGGGCGGGTTGATCGGCGCCATGTCCGCCGCGTAATGGACCGGGTTGGGCTCCTGCAACTCGATTCGGTTCCGGTGGTGATCCGCACCCAGTACCTGCCACTGTTTTCCCGGCTCGGCCCCTACGACCCTGGCCTGCTCGACCGGGTTGCCTACCGAGACGACGAATGGTTCGAAGCCTGGTGCCATGAAGCATCGTTGCTGCCGATCGAAAACGAGCCGCTGCTGCGCTGGCACAAAGCTCGCTGCCGGCAGGGACAAACCTGGTCGGGATTGGTCGCGCTGGCTCGAGACGAGCCGCGGTACATCGCCGAAGTGCTCGAACAGGTACGCGAACGTCCGTTGGTTGCCGGTGATCTTCGCAATCCTCGTCCGCAAACTGGTCAATGGTGGGGGAGTCGTTCCATTGGTTCGCTCGCTCTTGACTGGCTATTTCGTATCGGCGAAGTGGGGATCCGTCGACGGCCCGGCTTTGCGAAGGAATTCGACCTGCTGGAGCGGATCGTTCCCGCTCCGATCCTGGCCCAACCAACCCCGAGTGAAGCCGATGCCCAGCGGACGTTGGTCGAACAGGCCGCGAGGAGCCTCGGCGTGGCAACGGCCGCTGAACTCGTCGACTATCACCGACTGCCCAAACGCGAAGGAAAAGACCGGGTTGAGGAACTGGTCGAGGCGCAGCAGCTCATCCCGGTTTCGGTCCAAGGGTGGGATCGGGAAGCGTTCCTGCACATCGACGCCGCCCGGGTTCGTTCGATCTCGGCCTGCACCGTGCTTTCACCGTTTGATCCGGTGGTCTGGCATCGGGATCGGGCCCGGCGACTGTTCGGGTTCGACTACCGGCTGGAGATCTACATCCCGGAGGCCCGTCGAGTTCACGGATACTACGTGCTGCCGTTGCTGCTCGGCGATCAACTGGTGGGCCGCATCGACGCGAAAACCGATCGAAGCGCCGGGGTGCTTCGGGTGCAGGCTGCGTTTAGCGAACCGGGCCATGATCCGGCAACAGTTCTCGACGGTTGCCGGGCGGCGTTGAGCGATTTGGCTCAGATGGTTGGTGTTCAGGGATGGATGGTTGATGGCGATCGGGGCGACCTATTGCCGCGGCTTGGTCGAACCGGCAGACTCATCGGATGAAGACGGTCGACTATCAACCGGCGTTGGCTGCGGCGGTGCAGCGATCGCAAGACTGGCTCTCGGGATACGAGCAACGGCCGGTTGGTCCTCCGGTAGACGCCAGCACCCTGCTGGAGCGGGCACCGTTGCTTGCCCTGCCCAACGAGGGGCTGGCCGCCGAGGAAGTCATTGGCGAACTGGTCGACTGGATCGAACCAGGACTTTCGGCGTTGGGATCGGGTCGCTACTTGGCCATGGTCACCGGTGGGGTGCTGCCATCGGCGCTTGCCGCGGACTGGCTGGTGTCGGCGTGGGATCAAAACACGACGTTCGCGCAGCACGCACCGGCCCCGGTGGTTGCTGAGCATCTGGCCGGGCGCTGGATCGTTGACCTGCTGGGGTTGCCTGAAGCGTCGGCGGTGGGGTTTCCCACCGGAGCGCAGGCCGCCAACACGGTGTGCCTGATGGCGGCGCGCAACGCGGTGCTGGAAACCCACGGGGTTGATGTCGAACGACAAGGAGTGGGATCGGGGCCAGCCATCACCGTCATCGGTAACGCCGAGCAGCACGTCTCGATCGACCGATCGGTGCGACTGCTGGGGCTCGGCACCGAAGCGCTGCGGCTGGTCCCCGCCGACTCGACGGGGGCGATGGACCCAACTGCGTTCGGTCAGGTCATGGCCGACATAGACGGGCCGGTAATTGTCTGTGCGCAGGCCGGCAACGTCAACGGCGGCGCCTTCGACCCCCTGGCCGAAATCGCGGCGCTGGTGGCCGAGCGGCGGGCGGTAACCAACGACATCTGGCTTCACGTGGACGGCGCGTTCGGACTTTGGGTGCTCGCCGGGAAGCGCTACCGCCACCTCGCCGAAGGCGCGGCGCTCGCCGACTCGTGGACCTGCGATGCTCACAAATGGCTCAACACCCCGTACGACTGCGGGATCGCCATCGTGGCGGACCGGCAGCGTTTAGCCCGCGCCGTCGGGGTGCGGGCCGGGTACCTGCCTGACCAAGCTGCGGTGGGTGATCCGGTGGACACGGTTACCGAGTTCTCCCGCCGGGCCCGAGGGGTTCCGGTGTGGGCTGCGCTTCGTTCGTTGGGGCGTGACGGGGTAGCCGAACTGGTTGATGGCGCCTGCGACCGGGCCGCCGAGCTGGCCGCGGCGATCGGGTCGGTTGCCGGTCTGGTGGTTCGGGCCCAACAGATCAATCAGGTAGTGGTGGAAGC
>Ga0075474_10000151_pt1 | contig 23158 bp, 21 predicted proteins | sample DEB08_DNA_2_FD_71485 | JGI IMG/M metagenome (GOLD analysis project Ga0075474, IMG submission 71485) | Aqueous microbial communities from the Delaware River and Bay under freshwater to marine salinity gradient to study organic matter... | ecosystem: Environmental > Aquatic > Marine > Coastal ...
GGGCATCGTGCGCGCATCATCTGCCATCTAATGTGTTGATATGGAACTTACAGATCGTCATGTAGTCGTCACCGGGGCTGCCGGTGGAATCGGATCCGCTCTTGCTCGGCGCTTTCACGCTGCCGGTGCTCGGCTTGTACTCGCTGATCAAAAGTCACCAGAGTCTGTTGCCGCCGAACTTCCAGGCTCTGTTGCGCTTGCTGTCGACCTTTCTACCGAGGCAGGAAATATCGAACTCATTGACACAGCAGAGAGCCACTTCGGCGTTGTCGACCTTTTCTTCGCCAACGCTGGCGTTGCAATCGGGACCGACCCGATGGATGACGAGGAAATTTGGGATCTCGCGTTTGCAATTAATACCCATGCACATCGTTGGGCTGCTCGGAGGCTCCTCCCAGCATGGCTTGATCGAGGCGAGGGATATTTCTGCTCCACGGCCTCAGCAGCAGGGTTGCTCGCTCAAATCGGTTCTGCACCGTATTCGTTGACCAAGCACGCAGCAGTTGCGTTCGCAGAGTGGATGTCAATTACATACGGTGAGCGAGGACTCAAGGTGAGCTGCCTATGCCCACAGGGGGTAAACACGGCAATGCTGAATTCCGATTCCCCGATCGGTACCGGTGGCGATGTTGTGCGCTCTGTTGGCCAAGTTCTTGAACCTGCCGATGTCGCAGAGGTGGTCTACCAATCAATTCTCGATGAAGATTTTCTCATTCTTCCTCATCCTGAGGTTGGTGACTACCTAAAGTTTAAAGGCAGTGAACCCAAGAAGTGGATTACGGGAATGCAGCGACTCCAGCGTCGCACTTTGGGCTACTGAGATCGATGTCAGCGGCCGAACTGCGAAGCATCGGCCTTCGCCAAGGCGAACGGGTTCGCTTTAGGCGCCCAAACCGTTCACGTTGGACACTTGGACGAATTGCTTCGGTAGGTGCTGATGGAAGCATTCTCGTGCACGACGCTGATGGTGCTGCACGTTCCTTGCGTCCTGAGGCACTCGAAGTGGAGCGCCCGAATCGGCGCGGGCGATTGACATGGCGAGCCGTGGATGAGGTTGCGACTACTTGGGAACAGCTGGACCTCTTTGGTTCAGACACGAAGTAACTATTCCTTGACGGTAAATGTCCGGACATCTAGGATTCACGTGATCACGAATTGGAGGACCTGTGAAATTCGACCAGTACTACCTTGATTGCCTGTCACACGCGTCATACCTCATTGGTGACGAATCGTCAAAGAAGGCTGTGGTCGTCGATCCACAACGCGATATTTCGGGTTACCTCGCAACTGCAGACGAAGCTGGACTCGACATCGTGATGGTGATCGAAACGCATTTTCACGCGGACTTCTTGTCAGGGCATCTCGAACTTGCTGCAGCCACTGGCGCGGAGATCTGCTATTCCTCTGTGGCGGACCCGGAATTCGCCCACCGAAAGATTGAACATGGCGAGAGAGTTTCCCTTGGCGAGGTTGCGCTCGAATTCCGCCATACCCCTGGTCACACTCCAGAGTCGATGAGCATTGTGGTCTACGAGAATGCTGATAGCGCCCCTTACGGTGTCCTGACTGGCGACACGCTCTTCATCGGCGATGTTGGCCGCCCTGACCTCCTCGCTTCAATCGGTTTCACCCGCGAAGAGCTTGCAGAGAAACTGTATGACTCACTTCACCAGCAACTCATGACTCTTCCGGACGACACGATCGTCTTTCCTGCCCACGGTGCCGGGTCAGCCTGCGGAAAGAACCTCTCCACTGAACTCACCTCAACAATCGGCGAGCAGCGTCATACCAATTACGCGATTCGTGCGAGTTCTAAAGAGGCCTTTATGGCCATGGTCACCGAAGGACAGCCTCCAGCGCCAAGCTATTTCGTCTACGACGCCGTTCTCAATCGTAAAGAGCGTGACCTCCTCGATGAATCGGCGCTTCCCCCATCAATGGATTACGCGCAGATCCAAGGTGCTCTCGCCAACGGCGCAATGCTCGTCGATGGACGTGACCCTGAAGAGTTCTCTCGAGGTCACCTAAAGGGTGCAATTAACGTGGGCATGGCCGGCCGATACGCAGAATTCGCCGGATCAATCGTGCCATCGGATGTTGACATCGTGCTGTTCACGGATCCCGGTCAAGAACTTGAGGCCAAAAACAGGCTCGCAAGAATTGGTTTCGACCGAGTTATCGGTATCGCCGCCCAGCCATACGACATGCTCACCTCGCATGCGGAGAGCACCCAAGTGGCCAGTCGCCTTACCGCCGATGAATTCAACGCCCGAGTGCGTGATCTTCCCGACCTTCAGATTGTCGACGTGCGCAACCCTGGCGAAGTTACAAGCGGCACTGCGCACGACGCCCAAACCATTCCGGTCGGGCAGCTTCCTGCTCGTCTCGACGAACTTGATGCAGCTAAGCCCACCGTCGTGTTCTGCGCAGGCGGCTATCGATCATCGGTGGCAGCAAGCCTCCTGCGCCAAAAAGGCTTTGGTGATGTCAGCGACGTGATCGGTGGCTACACAGCCTGGATTGAGACAACCCAGTCGGCATAGCGACCAGTGATCTTGCGCTACGTCTCACAACGTTTCAGCGGGGCTAAACGCCTGCGACCAGAACGAAAGAACTACCCACACCGGGAGGACCAATGACACGCCTTGGATTTGTACTCGAAAGCGACTCTTGCATCGGTTGCCATGCATGCACCGTCGCTTGCAAAAGCGAACATGATGTTCCAATTGGGGTGAACCGCACCTGGCTGAAGTACGTCGAAACTGGTTCGTTCCCAAATACAGGGCGATCTTTCACGGTCATGCGTTGCAACCATTGCGACGACGCTCCTTGTATGAAGATTTGTCCAACAAGTGCACTCCATCGCACCGGTAACGGCGTCGTTGACTTTGATGACGACATTTGTATTGGCTGCAAGGCTTGCATGAATGCATGCCCGTACGACGCGATCTACATCAACCCAGAAACGAACGTTGCCAACAAGTGCAACTTTTGCAACCACCGAGTCGAAGTCGGTCTTGAACCTGCGTGCGTGGTGGTGTGTCCAACCCATGCCATTGTCAGCGGCGACCTCGATGATCCGAACTCAGAAATCAGCAAGATCGTGGCGCGTGACAAGGTTTCAGTTCGGGCCCCTGAGCAAGGAACGTCACCCAAGGTGTACTACCGCGGCGTCGATCAGGCAGCGCTTGATCCCACACGAACCAAGATCGCCGATGACGGCATGATTTGGGCTGATACAACGAAAGATCACCCCACTCTCACTCATGTCATGGCAGAGCACAGTGGAAACCAGGTGACTGGGCGCACGGCATACACAACGAGTCACCCGATGACGTGGAAGTCGAAAGTTTCTGGGTACCTCGTGACGAAGGCCATCGCTGCAGGCGTGATGGCGATCGCTGCACTTCTTGTGCTTCTCGGTCACGGCGATTCTTCATCAGCGGCGGGTCTGCTTCCCGCAGTGGTTGCTGGGATCTTTACCGCCGTCACTGGTGCACTTCTCGTAGCCGACTTAAAGAAACCCTCAAGATTCCTCTACATCTTGACGAAGTCGAACACCGAATCATGGCTGGTTCGAGGGGCATGGATCCTTGGAGCATTTGCTGCACTCGTCGGCCTATGGGGACTTCTCGACATCATCGGCAGCAATTCGGCACTCCCGTGGCTATCACTTCCGATTGTGCTGCTGTCGGCCGGGGTGGCGGGCTACACCGCCTTTTTGTTCGGCCAGTGCGAGGGACGTGACCTCTGGCAGACCCCCCTGCTGCTCCCAACGCTCCTCGCTCAGGCGGTCGTTGCGGGTGGTTCGGCCTATCTCTTACTCGATCTCTTCATCGATGTTCCAGAGCTAAAAGCGATCCGGATCACCACTCTCGCCGCCCTCGGCGCACTTTCGTTGCTCATCGCTACGGAAGTTGTCTCACACGGGTCACGAACCGTTGAACTCGCAACCCTGGAAATGACGAAAGGAGCCTATGCCCGCCGATTCTGGCTCGGTGGTGTCGTCGCAGGTCTCATCGCACCGATCGTATTGATTGCTCTGGCTCTCAACGGATCAGCCTCACAAGGCCTTGGGGCCATTGCCGCCATCTGCGCTCTCGTTGGCCTCTTCGCTTACGAGGACGCATTCGTTCGTGCCGGCCAATCTGTTCCACTGTCCTGAATCGAAGTATTGGAGAAAGAAGATGACACTCACCAACCATCCTCCCCACGATCAGTGGCATAACTGGACCGAGCTTGACGCCAAAGCGTGGCCCAAGCGTGTTGAGCGCAATTACACGCTTATTCCAACAACGTGCTTCAACTGTGAAGCCGCCTGCGGTCTTGTCGCGTTCATCGACAAAGAAACCGGCGAGGTGGTGAAGTTCGAAGGAAACCCAGAACACCCAGCAAGCCGCGGTCGCAACTGCGCTAAAGGGCCTGCAACGATTAACCAGGTCACTGATCCGGAGCGAATCTTGTATCCGCTTCGACGTGTTGGTGAGCGCGGATCTGGCGAATGGGAACGCATCACTTGGGAGGAAGCCCTCAACGAAATTGGTAGCCGCATCAGGACTGCCATCACTGAGGGGCGCGGAAACGAAGTGATGTACCACGTCGGTCGCCCGGGAGAGGATGGCTATACCGAGCGCGTGCTATCTGCATGGGGCGTTGACGGGCATAACTCACACACCAATATTTGCTCGTCGAATGCGCGTATCGGCTACCAGTCATGGATGGGCCTCGACCGACCATCATCAGACTTTGCGAATGCTGAAGTGATCTTCTTGATCTCATCACACCTTGAGGCCGGGCACTACTTCAACCCCCACGCTCAGCGAATTATGGAAGGCCAGCAAAAGGGCGCAAAGGTCATCTGTGTCGATCCTCGGTTGTCAAACACCGGCGCAAAGGCCGACTACTGGCTCGCACCGTGGCCCGGGACCGAAGCATTCATGCTGCTTGCGATCGCTCGCCTGCTCATCGAAAATGGCACGTGGGATCGAGACTTCGTCAAGCGCTGGGTGAACTGGCAGACGTACCTCACTGCGAAGCGGCCTGACCTCCCGTGCCAGTTTGAGTCTCTCGAACAGGCGCTACTTGATGAATACGCCGAGTACACCGTTGAAGAGGCCGAACGTGTCTGTGGCGTCTCCGGCGATGACCTTCGTGAAATTGCTGAACTCATTGGTCGCCACATGACCAAATTTGCGTCACACAACTGGCGTGCCGCCGGTGCGGGAAACCTCGGAGGTTGGCAGGTTGCGCGATGCCTTTTCTTCATCAACGTGCTCACAGGCTCTGTTGGCACCCCAGGCGGAACAAGCGGAAACGGCTGGAACAAATTCACTCCTGCGCCACCAAAGGGTGGACAACCCATCAAAGAATGGAATGAACTCAACTGGCCAGTCGAGTACCCACTCGCCTACCACGAACTTTCGATTCTTCTGCCCCATTTCTTGAACGAAGGCCGAGGGAAACTCGACACCTACTTCACCCGGGTCTACAACCCCATTTGGACCAACCCAGATGGATTCTCTTGGCTCGAAGCCTTGAAAGACCCCGCCAAGGTCGGATGCCACGTTGCCCTCACCCCGACGTGGTCGGAAACCGCATGGTTCGCCGACTATGTGCTCCCAATGGGCGTCGGGTCTGAGCGACACGACATTGCAAGTTATGAGACCCACGCCGGTCGCTGGATCGGCTTCCGGCAGCCAGTTATGAGGAGATACGCCGAACTCAATGGCGAAACTGTTGATGCAGACAGCAGAACCCACGAGTTCAACGTCGGGGAAGTCTGGGAAGAGAACGAATTCTGGATTGACCTCAGTTGGCGCATCGATCCTGACGGTTCTCTTGGCATACGGGAGTACTTCGAAAGCGACGAACGTCCGGGCTCCCCAATGGGAATTGACGAGTATTACGGACGGATGTTCGCTGAGAACGTCCCAGGGCTCGCCGAGGCCGCTGCCGAAGTTGGCCAGACCCCTCTTGACTTCATGAGAGATCGTGGGGCTTACGACGTCCCTGGTGATCCGTATAGGCCGTATGAACGTCCGGTCGATCCGGGTGCGGTCGATGGGTGCGAGAAGGATGCCTCAGGTGTCTTTAGAAAGCCAAATACCGAAGGAACATGGAATGGTGATGCCGCATCACTGGGGCAGTTGCACCTCGCAAAACTCGGAGACGGCAGCCCGGCGATTGAGGTAGACGGAGAACTGAAAGAAGGGTTCCCAACTCCATCGAAGAAGTTGGAGTTGTTTTCGACCACCCTGCACGACTGGGGTTGGCCCGAGTATGCAACACCCAAATGGATTCCTAGTCATGTTCACTGGGAGGACCTCGACATCGAAGGTGACGAGCGAGTGCTGTTGCCGACCTTCCGAATCCCGACGCTCATTCATACTCGTTCAGCGAATTCGAAGTGGCTCAACGAAATTTCGCACCGACATCCTCTCTGGATCCACCCGAGTGACGCCGAGAAGCTCGGAATTGATGAAAACGGCCTCGTCCGAATTACGACCCGTATTGGCCACTTCGTCATCTCCTCTTGGCGTACCGAAGGTATTCGACCAGGAGTGGTTGCGGCGTCGCACCATATGGGTCGCTGGCGGCTCGAAGAAGGCAAAGCTCGTTCGTTTGGTGCTGGTCTTGCATCGATCACAAATGATGGCTCTTCATGGAAGTTGCAAAAGAAAAAGGGCATCGAGGCTTACGAGTCTGAAGATCCCGACACCAACCGCATTTGGTGGAACGACACAGGCGTCCACCAAAACCTCACCTTCGCTGTTCAGCCTGACCCGATCTCGGGAATGCAATGCTGGCACCAGCGCGTGCGCGTCGGTCCAGCACAGCCTGGCGACGAATACGGCGATGTTGTGGTCGACACGGCAAAGTCCCGCGAGGCATACCTCGACTGGTTGAGCAAGACTCGTCCTGCACCTGGCCCAAATGGATTGAGGCGCCCGCTGTGGTACGCACGGCCGTTGAAACCAGTTCCAGAGGCATACCTACTCTGACGTAGCGTCGCTATGAACTCCTCACCCACGCAATCCTTGAAGTTATCTCGGTCTAGTGGTGTGCCGCTCTGGCAGCAACTTGAGACCGACTTACGTCGGCGCCTTCATGCCGGTGAGTTCGTAGATCACTTTCCGTCTGACCGCGAACTCATGGAGGCCTACGGAGTCAGTCGCCATACCGCTCGACACGCGATGACATCGTTAGGCAACGATGGCATTGTTCATCGCTTTCGAGGCATCGGGTCGTCAATCGATAGCGGCCGTATCGCTCAGTCACTTGGAAGTTTGTACAGCCTCTTTCAGGTGGTCGAATCGGCAGGGATCCAGCAAACGAGCGTCGTGCTGTCAGTAGGCGCAGCGACCGATCCACGCATCGCCCCAAAGTTGGGGCTTGATGAAAGTTCCTTACTGTTTCATCTTGCCCGGCTTCGTCTTGCGGACGGCGATCCAATCGCTGTCGACTACGTCTGGCTACCAGGTGAGTACACCTCACCGCTACAACGCACCGACTTCACCCGTACCTCGCTGTACGACGAAATGGAACTCTCGACACTCGGACGACCATCTGCCGGGTCTGAGCACATCTCTGCAATTGTGCCCAATAGCGAAATACAACATCTGCTCTCGATTGATGATCAGACAGGCGTATTCGAGTTGATTCGACAGGGAGAAAAGTCCGGAAACGTCATTGAATTCCGTCGGACATTCATCCGCGGAGACAGCTTCAACTTGGTGACTGACTGGCGACGTGGGCAACGCAGTGAAATGCGGCTCGAACAGAAGAATCGGATTACAGATCTCGCTGATTAAGGCCGTAACCTCATGGTATGAGCAGCAGCACAGCCCCAAATAACGGCCGCGAGATTGTCATTGTCGATGCGGTTCGAAGCCCTATCGGTCGCCGCAATGGTGGATTCGCAGGAATGCACCCCGCTTCACTACTCGGCAAGATCCAGAGCTCGCTCATCGAGCGCAGCGGCATCGACCCAACTGCGATCGAACAGGTTGTTGGTGGATGTGTCAGCCAAGTTGGTGAGCAGAGCTTCAACGTCACTCGAACCGCCTGGCTCGGTGCCGGTCTCCCAATCGAGACGGCGGCAACGACGGTAGATACTCAATGTGGGTCAAGCCAGCAAGCGACCAACCTCGCGGCGTCACTCATTGCATCAGGAACTGTCGACGTTGCAATGGCCTGTGGCGTCGAGGTGATGAGCCGAATTCCAATCGGTATCAACTCGTCCAAGAAGTTGGGCCTCGGTGTCCCTATTCCGAAGGAATACTTTGCCCGTCTTGAAATGACGTCACAGTTCGAAGGTGCTGAGCGCATTGCCGACAAGTGGGATATCTCGCGAGAAGACACAGATGCGTTCGGTTTTGAATCACAGAATCGTGCGGCCCAAGCGTGGAACGAAGATCGATTCGCCGGCCAGTGGATATCGGTTGATGCGCCGGTGCTTGACGAAGAGGGCAACCCGACCGGCGAGATGGCGGCAATTAGTCGTGATGAAGGCATCCGCGAGACATCACTTGAGAAGCTCGGCCAATTGAAACCCGTCGCCCGCGAAGATGGTGTTCACACCGCTGGCAACAGCTCCCAGATCTCCGATGGCGCTTCTGCAGTCCTCATGATGACCGCAGAGCGTGCCGAAGCTCTCGGGTTGACTCCACGAGCACGCGTTGTCGACACGTGTCTCGTCGGCGTCGATCCAGTACTGATGTTGACAGGTCCAATGGATGCAACACGTCGACTCCTTGACCGGTCCGGCCTCTCAATCGACGACATCGACAACTTCGAGATCAACGAAGCATTCGCATCCGTTGTCCTTGCATGGGCAAAAGAAGTCGGTGCTGACCTCGCGAAGACCAACCCGAACGGCGGCGCCATCGCTCTAGGTCACCCTCTTGGAGCTACTGGGTCGTTCCTCATGACGAAGTCGCTGTACGAACTCGAGCGCACCTCAGGCCGTTACGGCCTCATCTCAATGTGCTGCGGCGGTGGACTCGGCACTGGAACCCTCATCGAGCGAATCTGAGACTCACCTTCCGCAGTGCTGTCATCCTCACCTTGGTGGTGACAGCCTGTGGATCATCCTCGACTCCTCGTACAGGCATCGTCGACCGTGTCATCGATGGCGACACTGTCGACATTGCCTTTGGCAATGATCTCGAGCGTGTTCGACTGATTGGAATTGATACGCCTGAGATCGGGTACGAGGGTGCTCCAGACGAGTGTTGGGCTCAACATGCAAAACAGGCCTTGCAACGCTTACTTCCCGAAGGAACCGAGGTTCGTGTGCTCCGGGATGTGGTTGCACGTGACCACTACGGTCGGCTGCTTGGCTACATCTTCGTCAACAACGACCGCTTTGTGAACGGCGAGCTTGCCCTCAATGGCCACGCAGCGGTTCTGTCGATTGCTCCTAACGAGTCATTTTCAGGTGAGATCCAGCGAGCAGCAACTACTGCTCGAAACAGCAACATCGGGCTCTGGCGAGCCTGTGATTCATCGGCCAGATAACTTCAGTGGTAATGACCGCCCTTAACGAACGTCTCGGATTTACATCCCAAGATCGCGTGCTCATTATCTCTTGTGATGATCTTGGCCTGAGCCATTCGTCAAACGAGGGTGTGATGTCAGCTCTGCGCGACGGTGTAGCGACGTGCGCCTCCATCATGGTTCCTGCCCCTTGGGCTCGTCACGCTGCGCAGCAGGTAACCCCTAGCGATGACATCGGGGTGCACCTCACCCTAAATGCGGAGCACGACTGCTATCGATTTGGGCCAGTCACACATGCACCATCACTGCTATCGGGAGACGGAGGATTTCCGTCTGCCATTGATGATTTGTGGGAACACGCAGATCCGGCCGAAGTTCGACGAGAACTCCGCACCCAGGTCACCCGCGCTCAGGCGTGGGGAATCGATGTCACCCACCTCGCGCCCCATCTTTCCGCAATCACACTGCGACCCGAATTCTTCGACGCCTATCTCGATGTTGCCGTCGAGTTCCAACTCCCCATTCGTCTGCCGTCAACCGTGTCTGCTGCCGAGGCTGGGTTCCCATTCCGTGCACTTGCGGCCGATGAGGGAGTGCTATTCCCAGATTTCTTCAATCACGATTGGCGGGCCGGGTCGCGCCAACGGGTTCTCGACGCAATCGAACGACTACCGGCTGGAGTAACCGAGCTCCATCTGCAACCCGCTCTTGACACCCCAGAGATTCGCGCACTCAGTTCAGACGCCGTTGGTTGGATCGACGATCATGCATTTCTCCTCGAGCCGGACGTTCGATCCGCACTTGCGGCAAGCGGAACTCATCTGATTGGTTATCGAGAGATACGCACGGCAATGCGCTCTCAACTGTCGAGTTCGACGAGTTGAGCAATCGCGTGAGCTGCCTCACCTGATGACAGTTCACTGAATAGCGCTCCGGTGCTTCCCACAGCCTTCAGTTGACCTCTCATGAATGCCACTGTGGGGTCAAAGTCGGCATTGCTCGCAACCTTGATCGGAACGGAAATGACAAGGTCTGCCCCATCAGGACCATCAACACGTTCGTTTCCTTTTGATATTTGGACTCGATATTGCACAGACATGACCATCACAACTTATCTGCGGTCACTGAGCGGGCTCTGCGAGGCCATCAAATAACGAGGTCTCTCCTGTCGAAATCGGCCCACACCTACTTTGCGCAAGGATCCAATCCTCTGTTGGGTACACCCGAGCCAATTCGTCATCGTCGAGCCCAAACCAAAACAGCGCGGATGGATCGACCTGAGTCGCGTGTGCCCGAAGCGCACCGGTTCGTGCCCACATGTAGTCAGATACGTCAACACGAGTTGTGATGCGGTCGTCTTGACTTGGCCGAGAGAACCAATTCTCGTCGAACGGTGATTCGCCGTACTTTTCAAGAAGTGCCTCATGAACTCGTTTCATGCGCTCAACTGACCAGGCCGAGTAGTACAACTTCGAAATCGAATGTGGCGCACCACAGTCTGGATACGCCTCGGCGTCAGCTGCTTTCTCAAAGGCAAGGACGCTGACATCGTGAACCTTAAGGTGATCAGGGTGTGGGTATCCAGCCTGATCATCTGAGTATGTGATCAGCACGTCAGGCCTTACTCGACGAATCTCTTTCACTAATCGACCGACTGCCTCGTCGAGATCAGCCATGTGGAAGCAGTCAGGATGCTGATTTGATGGACTGTCAGCCATACCGGAATCGCGGTACCCCAGCATCAGCACTTCAGAAAACCCAATCACCTTCGCGGATGCTTGCAGTTCAAGTGGCCGAACCTCTGCGAGACGCAATTTTGTCTCTGCCTCATCAAGACCTTCGAATAACTGCCCCGGTTCTCTGAGGACGGGATTTTGAAGATCACCCTCTTCACCACCGGTGCAACATACAAGAACCGCTGACGATCCTTCAGCGACATATCGAGCAAGTGTTGGCGCACCCTTTGACGCTTCGTCATCAGGGTGAGCGTGCACTGTCATTATTACTCGTTGCGAATTGAGCGCGTTCTTGCCAACGTCAGACACAGCCCAGAGGCTAGCGGTAGCCTGACCACATGTTCGGGAGTGTTTATCGGCGTGTTGCCCTCTCCGTTATCGCCGCGATCAGCACAGGCTTGCTGCAATCGTGCGACACAAATGACGGTCGAGAAATGAGGCCACCAGCCGCACTCGGAAGTGTGACAGTTCAGCAACAAGTAGTAGCTCCTCAGCTATGAGTGAGTTACCCCCTCCACCACCATCGCAGTCCCTCAGCACTGCAGGCTCAAACTGCACCGTGCACCGAGATCGCCCTGCCGGGCGCCACTGCACCCGCTGCGGCTCTCCAGCCTGCTCAGAGTGTCTTGTCCGCGGATCGGTGGGGAGCCTCTGCGTTGCCTGCCGCAAGGCGAGCACACCGAGTGCCGGCACCCGTGTTCGCTACTGGCAAGCATCACAGGGCGTGCTCGTCGTGAAGGCGCTAATCGCCGCAAACCTGGCGGTCTTCGTTCTCATGGTCACAATTGACGCTCGTGCAATGGGCGGGTCGTTGACGCAACTGCAGATTGATCTTGGCCTTAATGCGTCGCTACTTGGTCAAGGGCCCGGCGAGTGGTACCGAATCGTCTCATCGGGTTTCATTCATTACGGATTACTCCATATTGGGTTCAACATGTACTTGCTCTACCAGTTAGGTGGAACCCTCGAAATTGCGCTTGGGCGCCTCAAATTTCTTTCGCTCTACCTTGCATGTCTTGCCGGAGGTTCGCTTGGCGCTCTCATCCTGCAACCAGGCGGTCTTCACGGCGGCGCGTCGGGTGCAGTCTTCGGACTCATGGGAGTAACTGCTATGGCCTACCAGCAACGAGGCATCAACCCGATGCGAACTCAGATCGGCAGCTTGCTGTTAATGAACCTTGCGATCACATTTCTCGTACCCGGAATTTCAATTGGTGGCCATCTTGGGGGTGCCGTGACGGGAGGCGTATGCGCGTTGGTTGTCACAGCACCGCGCCAAACCACCGTGCGCAAAGAGCGACAAACACTTGCGTTAACGGCGCTATTTGTAATTGCTGCTGCTGCGTGCATTCTGATAGCAGGCTGACAGGACCCCCAACAGATGTGTCTTGGACAGGCTGCCACACCCCTCATTCACAGTGGAAGCATGAAACAAGATGAATTAAATGCCCCACTGCAGTTAATGCTGCTTCCAACATCACACCTGCCCGAATGTTTGCGGCTCGATGACGCCACACGGGTGGCAGGCCTTCACCACATCAGCGAACTACGAGCCGAACTGGAACGCCGACGCATGAAGCGTCGGCCATCACAACCCGCTGCCTAAATGTTGACGTGATCAGACCCCAGCAAGCGAACGCATGGCGTCCCGCTGGTCCAGATCTTTGTCAAGCGGCAGTAATGCGAGCGCCGCAGTGGTCACGCCGTTGTCTAGATAACGCCCAATCTGTTCCTTGCATTGCTCAGGCGTGCCATGCACGATCAACGAATCAACAACTTCGTCAGAAATCGCGGCAAGAGCAGCCTTACGATCGCCGCCCGACCAGGCCGACCACATCCCTTCGAGCTGTGGACCACGGCCAAGCCACTCCTGAAACTTCGCATAAACTGGGACATTCATATATGCAGCGATCGCAAACTTTGCCGCATCACGCACCACCTGAGTGTTGTCGCTCGGACAGACAAAGATTCTCGCCACGATCTCGCGCTCCTCGCCACCGGCAGCATCGTGAACGATCGACGCGACCTGGGGGACGTCATCTGCACCGAGCCAGTTAATGATTGCGCCGTCGCTCTCTCTTCCTGCAAGACGGAGCATCTGTTCGCGGAGCGCTGCAACAAAAATTGGTGGGGTTTGCTCAGGGCGGACACCGAGCCGGAATCCGTTGACTGCAAAAGTGTCAAACTCGCGACTCACCTTGTCGCCCTCAAGAGCCTCTTTCAAAAATCGCACCATATCTCGCACTTTTTGATACGGCTGTTCAAAGGGAACACCGTTCCAACGCTCGACGATGACATTGCTCGACGAGCCGATTCCAATGCAAAAACGTCCTGGCGCCGCATCAGCCATCGATGCCACCGACTGAGCCATGCAGGCTGGCGCTCTCGTGTAGGCGGGAATGATTGCAGTTCCAAGTCGCAATCTCGGTTCCCAGGCCGCAGCGAGGGCAAGAGGAGTAAACCCATCGGCGCCATCACTTTCTGCACTCCAGATATCGCTATACCCAATATCGGCCAGTTCGTGCAGCCATTCTTTATGACTGTGAAGTGGACCAGGCAACGGAACTGTCATTCCGAGCCGACGGTTATTTCCTGAGTTCGCAGAGGCCATATTGAAACGGTACTCATCTGGCATCGCTTCTACCGATACGACTCGAATCATTGGTCAAACTTCTACGTGACTAACATCACACTTGTGAGAGTTCCACTAACAGTCAATGACTTCCTGCAACGAGCCGAGTTGGTGTACCCCGATCGTGTCGCAATCGTCGACGAACCAGATCAACCAGCTGATGATTGGGGGCGAATCAACTACCGAGAGATGGCGCGCCGAGCCCGTGCAATCGCTGCGGGCCTTGATGCACTTGGAATCGCCCAAGGGGAACGCATCGCAATGGTGTCACATAACTCAGCACGGTTGCTCACTGCGTTGTTCGGTGTTTCTGGGTCGGGGCGAATTTTGGTCCCGGTGAATTTCCGTCTCGTCGCCGAAGAAGTGTCGTACATCGTCGAGCATTCAGGTGCACGAATTCTGCTGATCGATCCTGAACTCGAAGAGGCCATGCAAGACGTGAGCTGCGAGATGAAGTGGGTGATCGGCTCGGAGACCGATGAACAGCTGATGCGTTACGACATTGATCCTGCACCTTGGGAGCCAGACGAAAACGCAACCGCCACAATTAACTACACCTCGGGCACCACTGCTCGCCCGAAAGGCGTACAGCTCACGCATCGAAACGTGTGGCTGAACGCCTCAATCTTTGGTTGGCATTTGGGGGTCAACGATCGAGACGTCTATCTCCACACCCTCCCACAGTTCCACTGCAACGGCTGGGGGATGCTCTATGCGGTGACCGGAATGGGAGCCCGCCACATCATTTTGAGGAAGGTTGACGGGCCGGAGATTCTCCGCAGAATTGACGCGGAGGGTGTCACGTTGATGTGCGCTGCTCCTGCAGTTCTCAACACAGTTCTCGACGCGGCCGCAGAATGGGATGGCCCAATCCCTGGAGCCGGACGAGTTCGGATTGTTGTCGCAGGCGCGCCGCCTCCCACCCGAACAATTGAGCGCTGCGAGACCGAACTTGGCTGGGAATTTGTTCAGATTTACGGCCTTACCGAAACTGCACCGCTCTTAACAATGAACCGTGGACGCGAAGAGTGGGATGAACTCAGCCCGGCTGACCGCGCGACCATGCTCAACCGTGCTGGAGCACCTGTGGTTGGTTGCACCATGGATGTGTCTGCCGATGGCGAGGTTCTCGCACGAGGCAACATGATCATGGAGGGCTATTGGGAGCAGCCTGAAGCAACTCAAACTGCAATTCCAGGAGACTTCTTCCATACCGGCGACGGAGGTTTCATTGATGAGGCCAACTACCTCACGATCTCTGATCGAAAGAAGGATGTCATCATCTCGGGTGGAGAAAACGTCTCGTCGATCGAAGTAGAAGATGCAATCTTCCAGCACCCCGACGTCGCCGAGGTGGCGGTAATCGGTATTCCTGATGAGAGGTGGGGTGAACTTGTGACTGCCCTAGTGGTAACAACCCCAGGTTCATCTCTCACCGAGGATGATGTCATTACATGGACGAAAAAGAAACTTGCTGGATACAAGTGTCCAAAGAAGGTTGACTTCCGTGACGAACTCGCCCGAACAGCTACCGGCAAGTTGCAGAAATTTAAGTTGCGCGAGCAGTACTGGGCGGGTCACGAACGTCAAGTCAACTGACAGATCACGGCCCCGAAACACCGGTCCCGGCATCAAGAATTGCCCGGGCAATGAGGTCAGTCCCGAACGCCGTCAAGATCGCCAAGTACAGCAATCCTGTCGCTGCCATCACTGCTGAGTACTGGCGTTCCTTGAGCGCTGCTTTCGTGACACCAACCAGGATGATGGTGGTGAGAGCGCATGCAACCCAGAACCATCCGAGCACCCCTCCCCAGCCATCATCAATTGTTCCGTTGAGAACGCTCACCATTCCGGTTGGAACGAGCAACATCGCCACCTCAAACGGCCACACTTTCCCGAGCAGATCAACCAGTTCATTGAGATGGCGTCGAGGAAGCCCTGGCTGTACGAGGTACCAATGTCCGAGCAACATCGCGTTCGTTACCGCTCCAAGAAAGATTGCACCAATAACGAGACGCAGCACCGATACGACATCGGTCCATACGCCACCGTTTGCCGAGGAGATGCCTGCGCTTACAAGCCCTATCAATCCAACGACAACCGGAATAAGGTCAAGAAGCGGGTTGAACTCTTTTCCATCTGCATATCCTGCCGAGTGACGCTCGATCCCCGTCATCGCCGCCACCCGCTCCGACCTGCGATCGTGCTCGATCTGAGCGCCGCTCACACCAACTGAGCGTCGCATCACTGACGACACGAATCCAGCCAGAATCATCAGCACCACGAGGGCGCTGGCCCCATCTCGAACGACCTGAGATCCATAGCGGAAACCTGCGATTACCGCTCCAAGTGCCAGTGGCCCGTACGAAAGTCGGAGCATCCAGCCGTAGCCGAGACTTACCTCACGCCGACGCGTTGTCACCCAGCCAAGAAGCATTCCGCCGGTGGCCCACTGCAACAAGAATGTCGAAGCCTCAAGGGTGATTGGCGCCGTGTTCACCAGAGGCAGGGTATCCCTTTCTTGTCCGACAACAGGTTGGAGCCGTCAACCCCTAGCCTGATTTCAACATGCGGATCCAGAACCTTGTCCTTCTTATTGCAAGCGCAGGAGTCCTATCAGCATGCGCGACCGGTCCTCGACCCACTCTTGTGGCAGATATCCCCGTCAATGATGCAGGGATCGTGGCAGTGCTAGATGCATTCGACCTTGCGGACTCAGCCGAATTTACGGCGAACTATAGGATCACCGTGAACTACGGCAACGTCGCCGTCAACGCATCTGTCACTCAGAAGCAGCGGGAACGTTCGGTCACCATTGGCGACATCCGCTACCTCGTTGAAACCGGCAGCACCAGAACGTGCATGCTGTCAAACTCAACATGCACTCAGGGCCTGGATGACACGAAGGTAAGTGATGTCCAGATCACTCACCAATTTTGGTCCCGCGCAACCGCACAACGCCTCCGAATCGATGCCAGCCGAAACATCGGTCCCACCGAGCAATACGTTGCAGTATTTGCGAATGCCGACACAAATTGCGTCTCTGTCCCGGTCGTCGGTGGCACAAAGGTCTACTGCGTAACGCGAGATGGGGTGCTTGCCCACTATGCGGGTCCGGACCTTCTTATCGAACTCACGGAGTACTCCAACGAGGTAGATCAAACGCTCTTCGCAATCGGCGGCACTTAGATCACGCTGAAACTGCATGCAGACTGTGATCAGCCTGATTGAGGCTGCGTGGCCCCTCGGGCGTTGCTACGACAATGTCCTCGAGGCGCAGTCCCCACTTACCTGGTATGTAGATGCCGGGCTCGACGCTGTAGGCAAAGCCATCCTCGATCAGCCGAACGTCGCCAGACACCATGTAAGGGTCCTCGTGTTCTTCCATTCCGATGCCATGCCCCGTGCGATGCACGAAGTACTCGCCGTAGCCGCCATCGGAGATGATCTGTCTTGTCGTCGAGTCAACCTCTTCGCAACGCACGCCAATTTGGCCTGCGGCGACGCCAGCTGACTGCGCAGACATGAGCACTTCGTATGCGGCGGCAACCTCTGAAGGTATTTCTCCGGTAACAACACAACGGGTGATATCGGAGCAATAGCCGTTCATCGTTCCACCAAAATCGCACAACACGACTTCATCAGCCTCGATAACACGACTGCCGGGATGATGGTGTGGACTCGCCGCGTTCTCCCCTGCTGCAACAATGGCGAAGTTCACCTTCTCGTGACCTCGGGCCAGAATTCGTTGTGAGAGATCGGCAGAAACCTCTGCCTCGGTACGTCCGATCAACGGTATTTGCCCGGATTGAAGTTCAGCTGCAATCGCATCAACCGCCTCGGCTGCAGCTCGCAGCGCGTCGACTTCCGCAGAGGATTTCCTCATTCGCAAGTCTCCCACCACGCCGACAGCACGTTCCCAACGAACGCCTGGAAGTCGGTGGCTCAACCCGACAACGAATCGTGCCCAGGTCTGATCGCCAATTGCGATTGTGGAGCTCCCCAAACAGGCCGCGGCGACGAGATCTAAGGGTTCAACCGTTTCATCCCAGGGGACAATCTCGAAAAGTTCTGGCATCTCAGCAACACGAGGGGCCTCAAGACGCGGCACGAACAACAGTGGCACCCCATCAACATGAAGCACCAACATGGTGAGACGCTCCAGCGGCATTGCGGTGTACCCGGTGAGATACGGAAGATCATGACCGACGGAAAGCAACACCGTGTCAACGCCTTGCGCCACCATCGCGCTTCGCACCTTGGATAGCCGACGCGCATACTCGTCGATCGATGTCAGCATTGTCGCCATCCCTCTAGTCAAACATGGTTTTCGGACGATATTGAAGTGCGACCCAATGAAACCTGAACGGCAGCAACCGATTCAGCGGCGTGATGACTGGATCTCGTCAATGGGGTGGATTCAATGTGTCGAATTCCCATTGACTCTCCAACTTCTTTCCAATGAGCGAATTCGGCAGGCTCCACCCATCGAGCGACCGGCAAATGGTGCGAGGTCGGCCGGAGGTACTGGCCAATCGTGACAATATCGACCTCAAGTGCTGCAAGATCTGCCAACAGCGAGGTGACTTCGTCCACTGATTCACCGAGGCCAAGGATCAAACCTGATTTAGTGAGCAAGCCATCCGCCTTGCTCGCAGCTAGGAAGGAAAGACTTCTCGCATAGCCGGCTGAGGGTCGCACGACACGCTGAAGCCGCTGAACAGTCTCCATGTTGTGATTCACGACATCGGGACGAGAGACGAAAAGTTCTCGCCATGCCGATGTATTTCCAGCGCCGTCAGATACCAAGGTTTCCACTGTCACTTGAGGCTGATGCTGACGAATGGCTTCGACACACCGCGCCACGTGGCCAAACCCACCGTCAGGAAGATCGTCACGTGCCACCATCGTGAGCACTGCATGTTGAAGCCCAAGGGCCGAAACAGCCCGAGCAACTCGTGACGGTTCGCCACCGTCAACACCTTGAGGTTTGGAAGTGTCCACCAAACAAAATCCGCAGGCCCTCGTGCAACGATCACCGAGCACCATGAAGGTTGCAGTTCCCTGCGACCAGCATTCAGAGAGATTCGGACAGCCAGCATCCTCACAGACCGTGACCATCTCATGTTCTCGCAGGACCTTTCGCGTGGCTAACACTTCTGGCCCGTGATGAACGACCGGCCGCAACCAGTCTGGTTTGCGTTCTGAGAGTGACAGCCCTTCATCAAGCCCCGCAGACTTAGCGCGTCTCATCAATCGAACAGGTTCTCCTGGCCCAGCGCCACGAGAAAACGGAGAGAGATCCGCTGTCGAAGTTCGCCACTGCACATCTTGACGGTCGACACCGCCATCTCCCCACTGTGTTTCGGCTGCGCGCGTTACTGCTGAAACAACATCCTCCATTGATACGGAGATCCCCTCTTCAGCGAGTGAGGTGACAGGTCGATCAGGGATTCCGCAGGCGACGATGTGTTCACGCATGTACGCCATATCGGTCGTCACGTTGAGGGCGAAACCGTGCATCGTTCTCTTTCGTGCAACACGCACACCGATTGCGGCAATCTTTCGGGGATTGTCAGATGTGGAATCAACCCAGACACCTGGGTACCCCCGAAGTCGCCCGGGGTCAGATACACCAAGTTCACGCAATGCGGTGATGAGTACATCCTCTACCGCCAACACGTGTCGTAACGGGCCTGAGCCAGCCGTCAAAGAGAGAATTGGGTAGCCAGTGAGCTGGCCTGGCCCGTGGTACGTAATATCGCCGCCTCGATCCACTGCTATGAGCTGCGCTCCAACATTTGACGGTTTGCATTTCAAATGCTCGTTCAGATTTGCATGAGGCCCATAGGTAAATGTGTGGTCATGCTCTACGAGCAACAGATGAGAATCGGTTCCGCGGTGAAGCCCCCGCTGCAGTTCGAGCGCCTCGATGTATGGAACGCGGCCGAGCCATCTGACCCGCAGTGGCCGCTCGTTCTTGATCAGAGTTCTGCCGCCCAATCGCGACTCTCAAGTATTTCTTTGACTCGCAGCAAGAAGCCTGCTGCGTACGCTCCGTCAAACGCCCGGTGATCCCAACTCATCGCAAGATTGCCGACTGGGTGCACGACGATGGCCTCTCCGCCATCGGACAGATTTGCTACAACTGGCTTTCGCACAATCGCATCAGTCGAGACAATGCCCACCTGTGGCTGGTTGATAATTGGCATCGTCAGGACAGACCCTGCAGAGCCGTTGTTTGAGATCGTAAATGTTCCGCCTTGAATCTCATCCGGGCTGAGGCGTCGGCTGCGAGCACGATCAGCGAGATCATGAATCTCCTGTGCAATCGCCCTTAAACGCTTCGTTTCCGCTCCTCGGATGACCGGAGCAATCAAACCCTGGTACCCAAGATCAACAGCAATTCCAAGATCGATATATCCGTGAACAACTAGATCAGACCCCACAACGCTCGCATTCAAGTTAGGGAACTCCTGCAGTCCATCGACGAGGGCTCGAGCAATAAACGGGAGGTACGTGAGCGAAAACCCTTCAGTGGCACGGAAATCTGCCTTCACCGCTGATCGCACTCGATCAACGTTGGCAAAGTCGACCTCAACGACGCTGAATGCATGTGGTGAGGTTGACTTACTCGCAACCATGTGATCACCAGTCAACTGACGAATCTTCGACAACGGCACAATCGTCTCTCGTCCGCCCGACTGGATGGCGGGGGCAGGGGCCGAAGCCTGCACGGGGGCAGGGGCCGAAGCCTGCACGGGGGCAGGGGCAGGGGCAGGGGCCGATGCTGAAGAGCCAACCTTGTCGAGATGGTCAAGGACATCTTCCCGAGTGATGCGGCCACCGGGACCGGTGCCGGTCAGCAATGACGAATCGATTCCGTGCTCATTCACCAGTCGACGGACAACCGGCGATAGCAAACGGGGATCATTTTGCGAGGTCGACTGTTGCGCCGCAGGAGCGGGTTCTCGCGCCGGCGCTGGAGCCGGAGCAGGCTCAGCCGCTGGCTCGGGAGCTGGGGCAGCGGCTGGCTCCGGCGTGGGTGCTGGAGCAGCTTCCGGTGCTGGAGCAGGTTCCGGTATAGGCGCAGGGCTGGGTTCCGCCGCCGCTGCAGCGACAGGCGTGACCTCGCCATCGGAAACAATTGCAACCACGGTGCCAACGTCAATGGTGTCGCCTTCGGAGGCACGAATTTCAGTGACCACTCCACTCACCGGACTTGGCACCTCAGTATCAACCTTGTCTGTTGAGACCTCAAATAACGGCTCGTCCGCACTTACAACATCACCTACGTTCTTAAACCACTGAGTGATGGTGCCTTCGGTGACCGTTTCACCGAGTTGAGGAAGTGTTACATCTGCCATTGTGTTCTCCGAAATCGATTGCTACACCGGCGCTCAGCCGTTAAACGAACGTCCAGTCATCGAGAGCATTGTCTCACCGAACAACTCACTCAAACTCGGATGAGGCTGAATAAAAGCCGCCACCTCTTCAACTGTTGCTTCCCAGTTCACAGCAAGATAACCACCAGACAGTTGCTCAGTCACCCATGGGCCCACCATGTGAACGCCCAATACTTGACCAGCGGATCCGTCTGGATTCTTCTTCGCAATCACTTTGACCATGCCATCGGTTGAACCGACGATCTGTGCTCGGCTATTGAATTTGAACGGATGCTTTCCGACAACGACATCGAGACCGGCTGCTTTTGCCGCATCCTCACCGGGACCCGCCCACGCCACCTCAGGGTCGCAGTAAATCGCCCACGGCACTCGGTCGTAATCGACTGGCAGCGGTTGCTCACCAAGCAGGTGCTTCACGACCATCACTGCTTCGGCATAAGCCACATGCGCGAGCTGTGGGCTATCGATGAGATCGCCAATTGCATAGACACCCGCTTCGGTTGTCTGGCAGTACTCGTCCGTCGTCACAAAGCCCCGATCATCAACAGTGACAACCGTCGCCTCAAGACCAAGTGGAGCACTATTCGGGCGCCTTCCGACCGACACGATGACGGCGTCGACAGCAAGTTCACCGCCATCGGCAAGATGAACGACCGTGGTGCCATCAGATTGAGGGGTATGGCCCGTGACGTTCACGCCAGTTCGGATGTCTATTGACTTCTTTTTGAAACTTTTGACGACGACGTTCGCAACATCTGAGTCAAGTCCGGGAAGAATCTTTGGCAAACCTTCGAGAATGGTCACCTCAGCACCAAGATCGGCAAACGTTGAAGCAAACTCGCAACCGATTGCGCCACCACCGATCACCGCGATGCGCTGAGGAACGACTTCTAGTTCGAGCACCTCATCACTCGTCATAATCGGGCCACCTGGCTCGAACCCAGGGATTGTCCTTGGCAAAGAACCTGCCGCGAGAAGAACATGATTCCCGGTGACTTCTGTCGTTGAACCATCTTCGTGCCGAACGTCGACACGGCGCCCTGGGCGAAGCGAACCTTCACCATTCAGCACCGTTACCTTACGGGCTTTGCACATTGAGCCGATTCCAGCAACTAACCCGTCAACGATCTTGCGTTTGCGAGCCTGAGTGACATCGAAGTGCACCTGCGGAGAACTTGATTCGATTCCGAAGTCAGATGCGTGCTGCACGTGCCGATGGACTGCCGCTGTCTCAAGAAACGCTTTTGCCGGAATACATCCTCTGTTCAAGCAGGTTCCACCAAGTTTGTCTTTCTCGACAAGTGCAACTGATAATCCAGCAGATGCGGCATACAGAGCGGCCGAATATCCCCCGGGGCCGCCACCGATGACGACTAGGTCAAAGTTCTCAGACATCGCCTCTTACGGTATCGCGTCCGCGCTTGGAGCCAATACCCAACGAGCACGTTCTTCACCGCGTGTGACGAGGAGCACAGCTGGATCGGACGTTTCATCGGGAAGCACAAACTCCACCTCACAGGACCGACTGAGTTCGGTGGACGAAGCACACATGTTTGCCTCAGCCATCACCTGCTCTCCGCTGCTGATCACCACGAAGGAGTCAGACACGGCGCCATCGTCGACACCCGACAACGTGAGTTTGATGTGCTGTTGAGTTCCTATCCGTTCTGCGTCAAGAACCGTGATGTTGAGGTCCCCCACCTCAGCGCGAACCCCAAACTCGATCGGGGCCGACGTCTCACCCGTCGAGCCAATTCGAAACACAAGCCCAATGCCAGCTCCAAGAATCGCCACCGCGCACCCGACAGACAACAGCAACAACGTCCTCGTTTTCACAGCTGTCAGGTTACGCACAGATGGAGAATTTTGAGATACCTCTGTACCTT
>Ga0075474_10000152_pt1 | contig 23145 bp, 29 predicted proteins | sample DEB08_DNA_2_FD_71485 | JGI IMG/M metagenome (GOLD analysis project Ga0075474, IMG submission 71485) | Aqueous microbial communities from the Delaware River and Bay under freshwater to marine salinity gradient to study organic matter... | ecosystem: Environmental > Aquatic > Marine > Coastal ...
CGAATACCACGAACCTTTCTTTGGTGGTGGAGCAATGTTTATTTGGGCTTATAAGAAAAACCCAAAAGCAAAGTTCTACATTAATGACGTGAACCCACATATAGTTCAGATTTATAAAGCAATCCGTGATGATGTAAAAGAATTCTGTTCTATTATGGACACTTTTGAAAAGGCTTATTTGTCTTTAGATCCTCCAATGCAAAAATCTATTGTTAATGGGAAAACAAAATGGATTGATCACCCAACTGGTGCGAAAGATAAAGATCTTGAAAAATCACACAAAACTGGAAACAAATACGATTGGGAAACGATATTCAAGATTAAACCTACCAGAAGATCTTTTTTCTTTAAAGTCAGAGCAGAGTATCAAGAAAACTACGAAGAATGGAGCGAAACAAAAGAGGCTGCAATACTTTATTTCTTGATGAAAACTGCGTTTAATGGTGTTTGGCAAGTATCAAAAGGAAAAGATTCACACGGCAGATTTAATACTCCTTGTGGATTAATGAGACACGAAGATAAGATTTATAATAAAAAAGATGTTATGAGTTGGCACAAGGCTTTACAAGGCGCAACTATAACTTCTGTAGATTACAGCAACACTTTTCATAATATTGGCAAGAATTCTTTTGTTTTCCTCGACCCTCCTTATAGAAGTGGATCAGATCAAGATAAGACATTTGCAGATTATGGAACAAACTTGGAAGATGATTTTCAAGAAACTGTGATTGATTTCTTTATGAAAGCAAAAGATGCTGGTTCATATGTTTTATTTTCAAATAGAGATTGGGGAGATGGTTTCTTTGAAAAAAGAAGCAAAGGAAATCAGATCAAATATATTGATGTAACTTATACTGTTGGTAGAAAAAAAGATGGAGAAGCAAAAAGTGCTAGAGAAATATTGATGATTAGTTCTTAAAGATTTGCGATATCTTCTAAGTCAAGTTCTTCACCACCTTCTTCGGCAGCAGGCTCTTCCAATCCAGCCTCAACTTCAGCACCAGTGCTTGGCGCAGATACATTAGGCTGCATTTCATCTTCAAACTTCTTAAAGTAAAGATCCAAGTTCATTAATAAACCATCGTAAAATGCTTTGATGTCTTCTGGGTTGTGGAGGGTCTTATAGGCATCAACAATCTGTGTTTCAACTTTATTAAAAGTTTCATATGCCTTGTCACGACCAGTTAAATCTTGACCTTCAATACCAAAATCTTCTTTATTTACTTCGTCTTCAGTTTTTCTAATGTCGGTCATATCTTCTGGTTTGTCTTGACCGACCTCAATATCGATTGCTTCTTCTAATGCTTCAGCAGACTTATCTAAAGCACGAAGAGGAGCAAGAACGTTTTCTACTGCTTTAAGCATATGAGCAGAGAAAGAATCACGTTGTTCTTTTGAGGAAGACAATTCTTTGTAACCAGTTTCGATAGTTTTAAGAATGTTATCAAAAAGTGTATTAAGAGTATTAAGACCAGTATTATCGTATGGAGAAGATTCTGTGTTGCCAACTTCGTCTTCTCTCAGCATAGTTCTGATAACTTGACGTAATCTTTCTTCTTCTGCTAAAACTTCGCCTTGTTTTGCTGCTCTTTTTGCTTCTGCAATGCGGATTGCTTTGCGAACTAACTTGCGAAGTCTCATTTCTTCTACGATTTGTTGTCTATCGATATACATTTGGTTGTCTCCTTAATACCCTAAATAGTATCAAATATCCATTATCATACACTTTTTCAGTCTATTGTTTTAGTCCTGATGCATATGTGGTTCCATATAAACTTTCTTTTTCTTTCCTCGGCGTCTTTGCGCTCCAAGAGGCATAGAATAACCAGCAACAGATCCACCAGCCATAGAGGAAATCTCATCAAGTTCAGAATCAAGCCTTTCTAATACGTCTGGATTTACAACAAAGATCTTTTCATAACCTTGGTTAAAATCAGGAATGTCCCAAACAATGTCGATGTTTCTATAAGTAAAATCATCCCAACGGTGTTTTAAATACCCAAGTGTATCAATGCTATAAGGCAAAATCTTTTTGTCGTCTCCACCAATGTTAAACCATTTTGCTCCCGGTTTTATTTTAAAGGAAAAAACGTAATCCCCTAGCATTTCGGCTGCGTCCATAGTTGGAACCAAATACATAGGTTCAAGGCTGTTTAGGCTCGGTTTGTCCGAAGAAAAATACCAAGTTTCTTCTTCTATACCTTCGGATACTCTGCTGGATTCATTTAAAATCTCTTCCAATGCTCCTCCAAATCCGGGAGGTGCTGATTTAGATCTTTCTTTTGGAGGGTTTTGATCAAAAGGAGCAGCCTTGTTTGGCTTTCCTTTGGTAGACATTCTCATACTAGAATGTTTTTTAATTCTATCTGAATCTTTTTGGTAGTCTCTTTCGTCTAGAGCCTCCTCGATCAACCGAAAGAAAAGAGGGAGGGCGACGTGCTCTACAACTTCTTCAGTCTCGCCCTGTATACCTAAAATATCTAACACGTTTTGTGGATCAACTCCATTTGGTAAAAACTTTGTAATGTCTTGCCCTTGCGCTAAAGCATTCCTAAAATCAGTTGCGCTCAACTCTTCTCCAACTGGATCAAAAGCATACTTCATTGGATCTAAAACACGGACACCTTCACCAGCGTATTGCTGAACGCTTTTAGCAAATCTGCTTTGATCTCCGCCTTTTGTGCTTGTTCCAAGAATAACCATTTCTCCCGGTTGAGCATCTTCACCAACGTATTCATAGGCGGCTCTAACTGGTGATGGGTGAGGAGATGGAATAACTTCTACATTTCCTAATCCTGATTTGTCTGCGAAAAGTTTCCAAATAGCAATAGAATCGTCTTGTGTAATCCCTTTACCATTAGGCATTTCTCTTTCTTTTGGAGATACCATAACAATAACACGATCAGCATTATCAGCATAATGCTTGACCATATCTAAATGACCTCTATGCGGCGGCTTGAATGCGCCGGGGACAATAGCAACTGTTTCAGATGCTCCCTTTGCTTCATCAACTCTTGGGATTTTTACACCACCTCTACCAAACCTGAATAATCCGAGGATTTGGTTGATAGGAGCAAAGTTTCCAGTAAACTTGTAAAGTTGACCATCATACTCAAACACAAAGCCTTCAGCAACAGACGTAATATTGTCTAAATGCTTTATTTTTTTGAGTTGTTTAGCCAAGATTTCGTGTGCCACCTCTTGTCCCGGACCTTGGTATGCCTGAATCGATTTAATGGCTGTTTCTACCTCTTTTTTAAGGCGGTCAAGTTCTTTTACATTATCAAGAACATAAGCACTTTCCATACCCTCAAGCATGGCAACAGCAAAATCGTGAATGGCGTCTTCAATAGGCCAGATTAACTTAGAAATGGACTTATTACCGGATTGAACATAGGCTTTCACCTGTTCTTTTAAATCTTTATCTCCACCCAGTCCACGGTAGATTTGTGTGAGAGTTGGTGCTCCTTCAACTTGTAAAATACGATTTACGATTTGTTCTTTTAAATCGTCGCCAAGAGAAGGGAACTTTTCATTAACATCTTCAAGTAGTTTTTCTGTCAAGAAATCTTCAACAGTCATATCTCCTTGAAGACCTGCTTTTTTGATTCTTTCAAGTGCGATTTTTAAATCGTGACCACCTGCTAACTTTTGTAGGCTAACAAGAGCAGTTTTCTGAACATTAAAGTTTTTTCCTTGTGTTGCTTGTTCAAAACGATCTACAACTTTGTCTAAAGCCTTTGCTTGTTCTGTTGTATCGACACCAACAACTTGGTCTGTTTCTTCATCATATCTTTTATGACCTGCCGAATGAATGCTGATAATGTTCGCATCGTAATTAACAACATTAGAAGCACCGGGACCCATAATCTCTGAGTTATAGAAGATTTCTCCTTCTGGACCGAAAATCGCTGATTTTTCTTCATCTGACAAAGATGCTACGGCGTTTTCAAAAGCATTAAAAGCATCTACATACACCTTTTTAATATCTGGTCCACCTTTAAACTCACGCATAGCAAGGTCAACAGCATTCATACCGCCTTTCTGCATATCACCTTTGTTACGAGCAGCCTTAGCCTCGCCATTTTTAAAGCCCAAATAAATGTTAAACCCGTCAGTCTTTTCAGTTCCAACGAGTTCTCCTTTACTTGCAGCAGTTAAGATTTCTGCTAACTTTTCAAATGTTAAACCACGATTATCATAAAGATGCGCTAAGTGACCAGCAACACCACCTTCAGCGATTAGTTTTACCATTGTCTAAATCCTCTTTGATCTCCTCAAGGACATTTACCCTTTCTTCAAGAACATTAATCTGTTCTTGCATTTTGCGAGCCATTTTGTTGATTTCTTTAAGTTGTTGTTTAGCCATAGATAATCTGCGACTTTCAACTTGAGTGCGAGGTCTCATATTTTCAATGACTTCAGTTAATGCTTGGATATAAGTTAAAATATTAGCATCAGGAATCTGACCTTCGTGTAAAAGAAAATCTTTTGTTATTCTATAATAATTTGTATTCATTTTTTAACCCTCATTAACTTTATAAGCCCCACCTTGGGACGGCTTCTTTCTTATAAAAGCAGGAACTGCCCCATTTAATGCTGTGGTAAAAGGAACTTGATCAACATCTTTTCCAAAAAAAGACGCATTTCCTTCTGCCGTGCCTCTTTTAAACTCACTGTTTGCTTTTTCAAACCTATTAATGGTAAAATCTGCTCCAACGACAGGAAGGCTGCTGCTTACTTCTTGACTCCATATTTCAGTTATTTCATATGCACCAATGTCAAAAATGCCAGTTCCAAACGCTGTTGAGTCAAGAACGAATCTATTTCTTCCTGTTCTATCTGTTGTGACATTGGAACTTCCTATTGCAGCATCAAAAGCAGGAGAGTTTGTTCCACGAAGCCTGTAATCAGCACTATTGCCAATTAACGGTCCTTTAAATAATGGATCTAATTCTTGATTTCCAACAGAAGCAGTTGGTGCTGCATTTCCTCCAAATGGAGCATTTGAAGATTGACCATTTACATTATAATAAATGTTATAGTATGCTTCGCCATTGTCTATTCTTGCAAAAGTGCTGGTGCTAAGTCCAGTATTTGCTGTTTGTTCGTAGATAATATTATATTCAAATCTTGAATTCAAAGAATCAATAGTATATGTTGGATTATATGTTGTTCCTTCTTGAACACTGGAAGTTCCGAAAGTATTATGAGAAAAAATATTCTCTGGATTTCTCGTCCCAGCACAGTTTGCTATTTTTGAACTAACATTTCCATATTGAATATCATAAAATACATTACTGTAAACATAACATTTTTTTGGATTTGTAAACTCTAAAATATTTGTGTTAGAAGATGAAGGCACCATAATATCGTGAAAAGTATTATTTTGTATTATATAATGCCCATTATCAGTACCTCCCAAGTCAGCAGTAAAGCAAGATCCAGTGATTTTTGTAAACTCACACAACTCTACGGTTGTTGCGGGTGCTACAGCGTCTCCATAACTTTTCTGATTAAGGACAGCATTGCTTACAGTAGGAATCCAATCTTCAAACTTAATACCTCTAATAATCCAATCTCTCCCCACATACATACAACAGAACTGAGTTGTCCCGTCACTACCGGATCCTTGTAATGTTGGAGTGTATAGAGGTAAGCCATTTGACCCTGTTTGAGCCATTATATAAACAATGGTATTCTGGCTAAGAAGAGGTGCAAACCCCAAATTACCTTCATTATAAACACCATTATTAGTTATGATAACTTCGTGAGGACCAGCATCACTGACTTCAATCGCATCTATTAGTGTAAATGCTTGCGTAACTGTGGCTACAGGATTGCCATCTGATCCATCATTAGCATCATTACCAGTATCAGAATTTACATAATAGTGGACCATAGTTCACGACCTTGCCTTACTTTTTCTTGGATTTTTTAGATTGCTTTGGAGCCTCTACAACTTCTTCGGCTGCTTCGACTTCTGCTTCTTCAAGAACAGGAGCCTCGACCAAAGGAGCAGGTGCTTCTACTGCTTTTGGTGCAGGTGCTGCTGGTGCAGCAGCAGGTTGTGTTTGTGCTTTGCCTGCTCTCAATGCTTTGATTAATCTTCTTCTTCTTGGACTTGCCATTTTATTATTCTCCTTATTTAGTCCATTTGGACTTAAGTTTATCGTAAAGATTTCCCCAATACCAGTTATCGTTATTTGGTTGTTCTGGTGCTGGCTGTTGTGGTGTTTCTGTTACCACTTGTTTTTCTTCTTGTTTGGATTCTTTCATTTCTTTTTTATCTTCGCAATCTACATAATCGCATTTTTCGTCTTTGCCGTCACCATCATCAAACTTGCCTTTGGTTTTCTCATCCAAAACTGCTTTAACAGTTTCAGCAACAAGTCTTTTAAACTCTTCTTTTGCTATTGAGTAGTGCTCGTTCATTTGATTATCTCCTTTGAATTTCTTTTGATCTTCCCAGTCTCTTACGTTAAGATTGCCCTGTAAGTAGGCTTCTTTTTCTATTTCTCTACCTTTTCCGCCTTCTGCGTAATGACCACCAGTTGTAAGATCTTCTAAATCACCACGACAGTTTTGTGCGTGATGAACTAACTCGTGAGAGAAAGAGCGAAGAACATCTTTTGGATGTCTATTCACAATATAAAGAACAATAAGTTTTTGTTCTGGATCATAGTATGCTGTTTTTCCTAGTGGATTTTCAGCATTTTCAGCATCTTTTCGCATAATAACACGAACAGGATGCTCAAAACCCAAGGCATTTTTAGCGTAAGGATAGAACTTTTGGATAAGATCTTTTATGTTATTTGTATTTTCCATCACCTAATAAATAGTGAGAAATACAACTAAATCCTATCTTTATTTCCAGAGAAGTAAACGTTAGATACTGTGGGGAAGTTTGTGAAGTAAGAAGTAAGCCAACTCTTGACTTCTTGTTCGGTTTCTAGTCTGACGACTTCACCTTTATCATAAAACTTCCATTCTCCGATTTCTCGCAGAACATCCATCTTATTGAATACAAGGTCAGTTACGCCATTCATACGAACTGCTTTTTTGAGACTATCCAAATCCATCCAGTTACACTGTCTTTTTCGACCAGTTGTAGCCCCGAATTCTTCTCCAATCTGTTGTAGAGCATTGAAGACATCTCCATTAGGCTGGAAAGCCTTTGCTCCGACGTAAGTCTCGTAAATCTTTGCTACTCCCCACACATTACGGATTGCTTGTGGTGGAACTCCGTTGAGAAGGGCTGCTGCTGTTGTACAGTGTGACGAGGTTACATAAGGATAATCACCGTGATCTACATCCAATCCAAATCCTTGCGCTCCTTCAAAAAGGATTTCTACATCTGGCTTGGAATAAAGTTCTTCGTAAATATTTACAAGGTAATCTTTGAAGATTTCTAGATCTTCTGCTCTAACGCCTTTTCTATCATATTTATCTCGGTAAGCAGGTCCGTTGCCTCGCTTAGTTGTTCCAATCTTAGTGTCTTTGCCGTCTTCTTCTTTGTGGTCTTTTGTAATAACGTGAGCGTTTCTTGCAATGGAAACAAGAGATTCTGCTGGAATACCTGCTTCTTCTAACTCTGCGATTTCTTTGAAAAACTGGTCTGGATCTACAACGCAGCCGGGACCAATAATAGATTCAATACCGTAGAAAACACCGGCTGGAATGTGATGTGTAACAAACTTTTTACCGTTGTGATAAATGGTGTGACCTGCATTACACCCACCATTAAAGCGAATAACGTGGGTATAGTTGCCTTTTGCACATAGTTGGTGAGTAACCTTCCCCTTGGCTTCATCTCCGTGTTGAAGACCAAGGACAACATCTGCAATCATTAGAACCTCTCTTTGTTAGGGTTTATGATTGTAATGTAACATAAATAAGTGGAAAAGTAAAGTTATTTGCAAGCGTTGTCTTCAATAATCTTCATAAGATTTTCATACATTTGGGCTGGATTTTGTGTGAGTTCAAACCATTCACCACCAGATTCTACGGCATAGACATCATAACCATAAGTGCTCCCGCCCCACCCTTGACCTTTTAGACCGATAGTAGAAAATGGATAGACTTTTAGATCATTGATATTTTGAATTAGTTTGATAATGTCACTTGGCTTAATCCATTCATCATAAAGAGAAGAAAGATTACTTATGTCTGTAAACATTTTCAGCAAACTATCAACAGGCTCATCAGAAAAAATAATAATAACTCTGTTTGCGTCTGGTCTCCAACTTATTTCAAAGTCTTGGATGTCTGGTACAATACCATATTGCTTCCAAGTATACAACCAATCATAAGACAAATCTTCGATTGGATAAGGCAAAACACTTTTTGGAACGAGATTATAAAGAGAAAGGTATAAAATGTCTAAGATAGTTTCATCCATACCAGCAATGTAGTTGGAAGGTATAGAAGAAAACTCATTCATAAAATCACTAAAAGAAGCCAAATCTGAAACAAGTTCATTGTATTGCTCTGAACTGAAAAGTTCTATTTTAAATGGACCCATAACCAAACCCCATTTAATAACATCTTCGTCTTTATAACTTTGAGCAAACTGATTTAGGGCTATTAAAACTGCTTCTATTTCATTGTTCATTGATGAAGAAGCATCGATAATAAAAAGAATATCTGTATCTACAAGTTCTTTTCCACCATCTACAATACCATCACAGTTGTCGTCTTCACCATTACAATCGTCTTTTTCTTTTGGAAGAACTTCACCATCGCAATAATCCATAATAAACATTTCTTCACCAATAGAAGAAGTGTAGTATGAGCCGAAATAACCTTCTTTACAAACCATTTCGCCGGGAAGACAAATACCAACATTCATAGTTTGAGGATCACCAGTATAACAAGCCTTTATAAGATCTTCGTCAATCTCACCGTCACAATCATCATCAAAGTTATTACAAAGTTCAGAAGTAATCATACCTTTTGTTTCATCGCAGGTATACCCTTCCGGCACTATAGGAGGAGGCTGGAAATAACACATAGCATAACAAGGGGTTGTTTTGAATTCTGTGCATTCATCATTATCACATTCGCAGGTTTTAAATCCAAGCCCACACTCTAATGGAGGCTCGGCACAAGGAATAAGGGCACCAACTAACTGCGCTGTGCATAAACATTCAATACCATCATCCACTAAACCATTGCAATCATTATCTAATCCATCACACAACTCTGGTATTGGTGCTTGCGCTGAACAACCAACCCAAGATCCAGTCATACAGAACTCAATGCCTTGACCACAAGGAGTGCTACAAAACTGAACCAAATCTTCATCTACCTGACCGTCGCAGTCATCATCATAGCCATTACATATTTCTTCTGGAACATCTCCGCAACCACCACAAGCATTAGTTTGCCCCTCATCAATAAAACCATCACAGTCATTATCAATGTAATCGCAGATTTCTTCTTTTGGATCTGGTGCATAACATTTTTCCACACCATCGGCACAAATCAAATCGCCAAATCCACAACTATTATAACAAACTTGAAGAGGTAAATCTTCGTCAATCAGACCGTCACAGTCATCATCGATATTGTTGCAAACTTCTTCTGTGCAAGCCTCACAAGGACCTGATTTTATTATGCCTTTATCACACCATTGTTCTTTTAGACCAATAGTATCTTGGTCATAAACGCAAGGAACCAGTTTCACATCTATATTAGCAGGATCACAGTCAAACTTCTTTTCACATTCTCCCATATAAACTAACTCAGGCGGATCCAAGCAAAAGTCAGTAATCAACTCAAACTCCCAGATTTCATCTGAGAAAATAGAAGGAGGGCAAAAAAACCAAACAGATTCATAACAATCTTTTTCGTATTGGTCTTTTAGAAAGAATTGGTTTTGTATTTGAGGCTCATTTTGACCACCAACCGTTTCGTCTTTTGATTTTAGTTTAGGATTCTCTAAATCTATACCTTCTTCTAATGTAGGCAAAACATTAGGTTCTACCTCAACATCAGAGCAGGAGATTATTTGCAATACAAAGAAAGTGTATAAAATAATAGAAGAAAAATAGATTATGAAATGTTCTATGTCGAAATCTCTCATAACATAAGTATCTTATAGATTTTTATTTAGGAAAGTTTTTCTGGTCTGGCTTGGATGTCTTGAATATCGACACCTTGGATTTTTCTAAGTGAGGGAACTAATGTATTTTTCATATACGAAACTGGATTAGCGTCTGCTCCCATTAGTTCGTATTTGATTTCAAAAATAACAAAGTCAAAAGTATCAGTCTTTCTAGCGTATTCTGCATCGTGTTTTACAGTGGTTACGCCTTCAATACCTCTAACCTCGTTAATAATCTGTGTTATGTCTGCCCCTCTTGCCTTATTTATTCGCAACTTAGCGGCTGTTTTGTAGATGCTTTGAGTATTCTCTTGCTCGGATAAGATAAGGGTCTTTTCAACCATTTCTACGAGTGTATCTAGGCTAATATTCATTACCATTTCCTACAAGACCAGTATCTTGCTTTTGTCTTTGGACCGGGATTGTCGCAGTTATGTCTAGCCCTGAATGACTTGCGTCTTGCTGGATTAGACTTTTTAATTCTCATATTTGGATCACCGAAGTTAACTTTCTTGATGTTTCCTGTTTTTGGATCTTTTACATAGACTTTAAACTTTTTAACATCGCCCTGCATTGGCTTGTTAAGTTTAACTTTTCTTCCTCTGTATTCTGCTTCAACAATAACATCGTCCCAAAACTCAAGAATAAAGTCAATAGCATTTCCGTCGTCATAAGTTGCATCACTAGGATGAATGTAGTTGTATTCAATCTCTTCAATCACGCTTTCTTTTTTCAAGTTATCTCCTCTACGCTTGTAGCCTTTACACTGTCCCGGAGTTGGGCGGCATCTAGGATACTTTGCTCTTTTTTCGCCCTCTTCACGACCACAAGGTTTACATTTCTTTTTGCCATCTTTATCTTTGCGGCAGGTATTACAATCAACCCAGCCACCTTTACTACCGGGAGCACCTTTTCTTTTAAACCAATCACCAAGGTTCTTTTCTGAACTTGGTTTACCTAACTTTCTTTTTTCTTCTAACTGCTCGTATTCTTGATTTTCAGCAAGTTGATCATCGGTCATTTCTTCATCGAGGTCTTTCCAGATTTCTCCACGACGGCAACGAACAACAGCACCAGAAGCATAAGCGGAGGGCCAAGCATCATATTTGCGTTTTGCAATACGAGTGCAACGGTCGTCTTTCTTTTTCTTTTTTTTCTTCTTTTCTTCAATAGAAGATACTTTGTTTTTTAGACGCTCGACCAGCCCCTTAATCATTTCACTTTCCTCTTTGTTGTTTGCTGATTTCTACAGCAGCCAACTGCTTTTGTGCCGCTTCTTTACTTTTAGGTTTTTTAGACAATTCTCTACCACTGCTCGAAGTTGCTTTGTATCCGCCTTTTACTTTTTTGATACCTTCTTCCATTTCACCAGAAGGATAAAGCAAATAATCACGCATAGCATTCATCATATACTGAGCATTAGCCATTTTGTTTGTCCACCAAGTTGGAAGATTACCGTCCATTTGTTCAAGTGATTGGAGCATTTGACCAGCATCTTCAATAATGGTTTTCATTGCACGAACAGCAGAAGGAACATCGCCGTGACCGTCTTCATTTAGTTGCGATGCCTTGAATGAGTTGATTTCTTCTTGGATAATCTGTTGTAATCTTTGCTTTGTGATTTTCACTTTTTTGTTCCTCTTTTTGGATCGTCGTCTCTTTTAGGAGGATGTCCGTGACCCTCTTCTATTGTTGCTTCAATATCTGCTTCGGTTAGATTTCTGATAACAGTATCTCCAAACTTCATATCATAAACACCAATCTCACCGCTTTCATTAAGCGAATGCCAGAGAACAGTTCCAATAGCGTTTTCTTCGCTGATACCATATCTTTCCATTAAGGCTGAACTCAGCCTACCTTCTTTCATTCACTTGTGGTTTAGGGTATCAAGTTCTTTTTCAAGTTCTGCTTTTCTTTCTTCTTCTGCTTTTGTAAGTTCTTCTTTAATGATTTCTTTTAATCTTTGTTTTGTGATTCTCATTACTTTTTCTCCTTAATATTAGCCAATATAGCCCATCTTTTAAATACTTCGTTTAATACGCTTTCATTCGCTGCTGTTTTAGCATCTCCATAACCTCTTTTTCTTTTACCAGTTCTAACAGAAGGTGTCCCACGCTTCTTTTTTCCTTTTGGCTTTGTTTTTCCAAACTCAATACCATCAGCACCAACGTTTAATTCCCCTTCTTTTTCTGATGCTCCGGCAGGAGTAAGACCCTTTGATGGTTTTTCTTCTGTATCAGAAACAGGCGATAATCCTGCTGGCTTCTTTCCTGCTGGCTTTTTACCTGCTGGTTTCTTTCCTGCTGGTTTTGCAGTAACTCCACCAGATTGAGTTAGCCCATAATCTTGCAATATTGCAACGATAGGATCCATCTGGTCTGATGTAATATCAGCCAATCCTGCGTGTTTTTTAAATGCAGTTTTGATCCTCTGCTTTGTTTGCCCAACTGTTTGTTTTTTGTCTTTGCTAACCAACTGATTTAAAAGACCCTGAATGAGTTTTTTCATTGGATCTCTTTTATTTGCAGGTGTCGCATTAAATTTTTCACCACTAGCATTTCTAATGGCTTTTGCAAGATCATTATAGATTGAAGCATCAACTGTCAAGAAAGCGTCTCCGGGCTTTTTAGTTTTTCCCTTGATTGCTTTCTGCATTTGAGCGTGTGTAAGATTTTCTGGATCAGGTCCTCTTCTTCCTCTACCATATTTTCTTCCAAGTTCATCAGAATCAGGATCGGTTCCACGACCTGTGATTGCTTGATCTTGCGCTTTTTGGAATGTTTCTTTATCACTCGCTCTTTTATCTGCTTTTCTTGCAGTTGATCTGTGGATTTTTAAGCCATCATCATCTAACTTTCCAAGAGCGATGAAAACATCTTCATCTTCCTCACCTGCCGGTCCTTCTTCTCCGGCTGGTCCTTCTTCACCTGCCTCTGGCGGCTTTTCTTCCCCGGCTGGACCTTCTTGTCCTGCTGGTGGTTTTTCTTCTCCTTCAGGTCCTTGATCAGGAGTTGGTGAAGGCTCAAGAACAGGTTCATCAACTTGAAATTTCTTTATATAATCTCTTGCTGTTTGTAAGTCTGCTGCTCTAGAAGATGATTTTCCTTTCATTCTTAATGCCTTAATAGCAGCACCACCACCAATAAGAGCAACGCCCATAGGTCCAAGTGCAGCCCCAAGACCGGGGACCAAGGCAGCGGCTTTCGCACCAGCAGTTACAGCACCTTTCTTGATCACCGTCCTTGCAGCAGTTTCTGCTACTTTTGCGGCTATCTTTGAAACACCTCCTCCGTCTGCCATCCCCAAAATTGTTCCACCGACTTGTTTAGCAACAGATGGAGCACCTGCTCCCATACCGGCTCCGCCAATAACAGCACCAAGTTGATCAGACATTCCTTTTTCGGAAGCCCATTCTATAAATTTTGGAGAGATTCCTGTTTGGTTAATAACATCACTAACTTTTCCAATTCCTTCTTTACCATATTGATAAGTTAAAGTTCCAAGTTCTCCAGAAACGGCTTTGAATTTTTCTCCGCCAAGATCTTTCATAACACCGCCGATAAGTTCTCCTGCATCACGACCAGTTCTTTTCATCAAAACATCGATTGCAGGAATAAAAGCCTCTTGATCATTACCAATCGCCCCCGGATTTTCACCTGCCGCCCTTAATGCATTTCTTGCGGCATCTTTAAATGTATTTGCAAATCCCAAGCCTTTACTGTTTGCCATCGCATCAAAATATTCTTTTGTTCTTCCGGGTATTTGTGTGATTTTTCCCGGATCAGTTATAAACTCTTTTGTATACTCTAGGGAAGCCATAGTTCCTATTGTTTGCCCAATTGAATAAGCAGCACCACCCAATAAACCTAGAGCGACTGGCAGAAAGTTGCTTTCAAGACCAGCCATAGTTGTTGATTTCTTATCGTAAAATGATTCTTCTGGCTCTTCTGATTCTCCATTTTCAACTTTTTCTGCTTCTTTTTCCCAATCAACTTCTTGAAGCATTTCAGCGAGAGTATACCCTTCTTCTTCTAATCCTTCTTTGAAATGTTTATAAGCATCTGCAAGTTGATTATCCAACACATTAACGAGATATTGATGGAGCACTTCAACAATAGCATTAGCCGCTTCTGGAGACATTGCTCCTTCTGGTTGTTCTTCTTTCCCCGGCTGATACTTTTCAACCGCAGCCTTAAGTGAATCATAATAAACAAGAATAGAAGCCAATGCACTTTGGAAAGCCCATTGATCTTTCATATTTGGGAACTCTTTTGTATCTTCTTCTGATTTAATCGCAGCGATAAGATCTTTAACAGCCTTATTTGATTGTTTATCAAGAGCCGCATCTAACTTTTCTTGCGCCGCTTTCCTGATTTTATCCTTGCCTAAAAGTTTTCCACTAGCCTCTAGAGATCCTAACTTAGCAAGACCATACTTAATAGAATCCCAAATACCTTCATCTATTTGTTGTTTCGCCTTTGGTTTGTAGATTGCTTCTGATAGAGGAGGGACGGCAAGTAATAGCCCCCTTTTCTCTTCTTTGATTATTTCAGAAAGTTGATTTTTAGTGATTTTCATTTTAATAGTTCCTTTTTAACCATATCTTTTACAGTAGGCACGACATTGTAATTATCAATATCTTCGGCTTTAATCCACTTAAATTCTTGATTTTCTTCTTTATCCAAGACAATATCGCCTGAATAATCCCTTGTAATGTAGAAGACAACGTGCATTCTTGTGCCGTCTTCACCAATCTTTTTTATGTTTTTAATGTCTAAACCAGTTTCTTCTTTGGTTTCTCTGACCGCTGCTTCCTCGTGAGATTCACCTTCTTTAACGTGACCTCCGGGGAAATCCCAATGATTTGGCTTGTATTTTGAATCTGGATCTCTAAGGAGAGACAAAAATCTATTTTCATCATCAACAATAAGAACTTTTGATACCATATCGGTATCGCCTTCTGCTTCTCTCATAAAGTTATTCCAGTTTTCAAATAACTTTTTCATACTTTGTATTTTCTCCAAGCGAACTTTTCTCTAGTATCTAGATATTCAAGATTGGTATCGTTTGAGTATGCTTCTTGCTCAAAGCGTATATTATAATATGCTTCTTTAAAACTTCTAAATCTTGCAAAACCTACCACAAAATCGTAGAGATACAGAGCCAAAAATCCAAGAACAAACAGTTCCGAGTATTGGGCTATGTGAATGGATTCGTGGTTGATTAGTCTAGGATTTCCTTCACCTTTTATAAAAATAAAAGGGAACAATGTAATGCCCCCTACATTCATAAACCAACTTAATGCTTCTGGTAGTTTGCTGTTTTTAATAATAATCGCTTTCATTTAACAAATCCTCTTTGTTTTGAGAAGTTTCTTTAGCATTTTTGTTTTGGAGGAGAAAACAAACGATGTAACAACCTCTTCTTCTTTTAATCCAAGTCTTTCCATCCATATTTCGGTTGACTTGTTTACACACGGAGTGATAGGCTTGAAATCAATGTCACCTCCTTGATTGCCTAACAAATGATTCCAGAGATGGTATTCAAACTCAGTGACTCTGAAACGGTCGGCTACAAGCCCATCACTATTTTTGGAAGCCCATTCTATTGCTATTCTTAGCAGCAAAGGACCCCACTGATTATCTGATTCAATGACCCTCGCAACATAAACATTACCACAGTCACCTTCGTAATCGCTTGGCTTTGCTATTGTAACATAACCCCAAGGCTTATTTTCATCATTATCATTAAAGATTTCAGTGCAGATAGTTTCATTTACATAACGAAAAGTAACTCTTTCACCCATTCCTTTTTCAATGCGTATAGCAATGTCTTCTGATAAATCATCAAAACACTTAACGTTCTTTAAGACTACAGTTTTGTATGTTTTTTTCTTTGGTCTTGGCAATCATTTAGTTTCCTATATACTTTTTCCAAGTCTTCACTGATTCAGATAACTTTATTCTAATTAGTCCGTCAGACTTTCTAGACATCAATCTGTCATAAGCCATATGTTTAAGTGATGTTAAGGTTTCTAAATATCCGTTTCTTCTTAGGACTTTAAAAGCGATATTCTCGCTTGAAAACTCTCCTGATCTATCTAATCCTGCTTTTCTGAACTTGCGTATTTTTTCTTTTAACTTATCAATATATTGAAGAGCATCCATATATTTGTTCTGCTTGTAGAGTTCTTTTGCTCTATCAATCTGGTCCATTAGACCTTCGGCTTTTTTTGTAATGTCTTCCCATTGAAGTTTAGCCTCAACTCTGTCTGGCTCTACAAGCCACTCGTCATTCATAATAGAATAAACTCCTGTTGAAGTATGAGGCTCATTTTCATCTTGAACATAAACTTCCACTTCATAGCCATCAATCATAATGTCGTGGATTCTGTTCCAAAGAGATTTCTTTGCATTGAAATAATCCTTAGCCAACTCTGGGTCAGCATCAACATCTTTGTAATCTACAATAAGGTGAAGATCAACATCTGAATGCGGAGACCAGTTATAGTTTGCGAGAGATCCAGTAAAGGTAACATCTTTTAACTCTGCATCAATTTCAAGGCTGTCATAAAAGTCTTGTGCGATTTCAATAAGTCTTTTGCGAATAGAAGGTCTTAACTTTTTATCCAACGGCCAAAAGTTAGGCTCAAGAGTATCCTGTGTTTTAAAGGTGCCCTTAAGTTCATCATCTATTTCGCTCATTAGTTCTTTGAAGTTCATTAGTCTTTTTGCCTTAATGTTTGAGTTACTTTATATAAATCATCAGCGGTTAAGCCTATTTTTTGCATCAATAAACCAACTATCTTTGCCTTACCTTGTATAGAGTTTTGCTTTTGAATTTCTGCCGCAACTGCTTGTAAAGCATTGTCTACTGATGATTTATCAATATTTGTTTTTGATTTTTGTGTAGCACCTTTAGTAAATCCTGATAACTTATCAGGCTGCTCTGCTGCTTCTATTTCTTCTTTAATAATCTCTTTTAATCTATCTATTGTGATTTTCATTTATGTATCTCCATTAGTTCTCTGGTGCAATAACTGTTCTTTTATCAAATTTGCCAGAAATGAATTTTTGTAATGATTTTGTCATATCTAAACTATTGAGTGGCGTATTATCATTTAATTTTTCAAATTCTTTCTCGATTGCATCAAGAAACATTTCTTCAACAGTGTCATCTACAATTTTAGATATTTCTGGATCAATTTGTAACTTGTCGAGTGGTGATCCCGTTTTTTTATCGGGTTGTTTTCCAAGTGGGTCCCAAACAGATCTAACAAGATCAATAACAGTTTTTGCTGTTCCTGCTCCCGGAAAAAAATCCGATATTATGTTCATAGCAGCATCTTTAGCAAAGTCTGCTCCTACCCCACCTACCCCACCTGCTGCTTTAGCAAGTTTAATTTTTTTTAGAGCCGCCCTCAAGTCACCAACAGTATTTATTTCTTGCTCTGATAATACAGCCTTATACTCTTCGTTGATTATTTCTTTTAATCTAGATTTTGTGATTTTCATTTTAACTTAATCCTAATCTTCATCTTTGGTTTTGATCCACACATTTCAGCCAAGCCTGATCTTGGTCTAGAATCCCTTGCCCTTTGACCAAAGTCTTCTCTTTCCAAGTCAGCCAGTTCAGGTATGCCTTTTAGACTTTTTGCTATTGGAACAATCTGGCTTGATACATATTCACCAATCATATCTTGGAAGTCTTGCCAGTTTTCGTCCAACCACTTGAAGCCATTTATGTACATTTGGAACTCTTCTGGGTTTTTCCTTTGCATATCTCTCAAAAACTTGACTGGTATTCCAAAAAATCCGAATGAACCAACACCGTGTGCTCCTGTGATTTCTCTATCACCAATAGACAACTCGCTGGATTCTTTTTCTCCTTTTTCGATGCCTGTCATAAGTTTTATACGAGGATCAAATCTAGCGAGTTGATTCATAAAACCCATTTCTGGCCATTTTGGAATGTAATTTTCTCCCGGCTTTTTGTCTGCTGGACCTCTAACTCCTGTTCCCGGAAGGCTTATTTGTGCTTGCGTATCTGAATACTTTTTACCGGGAGGTAAGGATCTATTTAGTTTATCTGAAATATTGTTCAACATTCTTCTTGTAAAAGTATGCCCCCTCCTTATTTCTCTGTTTATATAATACTCAAGTTGATTGACCAACCCTTCTTGTCTTCTGAATATTTCTTTTTCTTCACCAGACTTGCCGAAGATTGTTACAACTTCTCCTTCTGGCAAGGCAGGGAAGATCTTTCTCAACTCTCTCATATTTCTCATCATATTTGGAATTTCAAAGACTGTTTTACCAAAGACATCCATCTTACCACTTTTTACTTCATAACCCAAGTGCTTCAAGTTTTTGAGTGTCTCAACCCAGTTTTCTTTGTCCAATCCTGCTTGGTCTGAGTGAATAGCAAGGTCGTGGTCCTGTAAACTTTCGTAGATTTCCTCTTCCATATCAGGCATTCGTTTGTCGTATTCTTTGATTCTTCTTACAAATTCTTCAAAGCCTTCCAAACCTTCTCTTGGCATTTCGCTATCATCTGGGTTGATCTGAATAGAAAACTCGCCTGTGCCGCTATTATCGATATCATCAAAATAAATGTTTGAATTAAGAACATTGGCAATAATCTCTTCAATCGCTCCTTCGTCACTATAACTACCATAAACATCGTCGTAATCGCCATACTTGAAGTTGTCGTCTGATTCTTCTTCGTCTGGGTCAAAGGCTGGATTCTTGTATTGAAGAAGATTGAATGGAGACTCGTCCATATTAAATTCAAAAGAAGCGTTCCAAGTCCATTCGCCATCCCATTCTTCGTCATAATAAACATCAATGTGTTGAAGACCAGCGTTTTGAAGAATACCACGGAGGTCTTCACTATCAAAAGAACCGGGACGATTTTCCTCAGTATCAGTTTGTGCGTCGGCATACATTTGTCCCCAAGTCTGGTCTGCTATGGAACTGAAAATTGCCGCAGCCCCATCACTATCGTATAGGGTTGTGGAGCCAAGTTCTGGTATCTCACTCACATCAACAGGGAGATCGTTGCCGTTCTTTTTGAGATAATCCACAATGCCTTTATAGACTTTTCTATTTATTCTCTGCTCTGGTCCTCGGTCGTCTTCGTCTACATCCTCTCCAAGATATTTTTCAAGTTGAGATCCATTGCGGAAAACATCGGCAATCTCATCAATATCAGAATCATTTACAGCCATACCCATACCTTTGATGGCAGGGGCGAGGATATTGAAAAGAAGTACATTGCCCAACTCATACTCGGATGAATATCCTTTGTCGGGGGTATCAAACCACTCGTCAAACTCTCCGCTTTTATCAAATACAAGAGCAACCTTTTTGAAGTTGGAGTTTTCTGGCAAGTTCTTGTTGAGGACAAAGTAAAAAGACTTTCCTTGTCTTGTGTAGGAATCATAATAGTTTTGTGAATCCACTGCTGAAATACACCACTTTGTCTTTCTACCAAAAAAGCAAGAAGATTCTTTTGTAAGAGGTCTAATAACAAAAAAGTCCTCATCGTCCTGCATAATAGTAGCACCACCAAGGGCTGCTTCTTTTTCCCTTTTCTTTACTTCAGAGGAAGACAAGCCAAGTTCATCAATAAAGTTTTCAAGTTGTTCAAGGGACTTGAACTGGTTGATGTCGTTTGGATATAAACTTTTACCGGCTTCTTTTCTATTCTTATTCAGTTGGCTGATTCTTTGCTTTGCTTTATCAAAGTCAGCAACAATAGGAACAATATCAAATATGCGTTCCCTTGCCAAACCCGGAACACTATAAATGCCAGCCCCGGAATCTTTCATTGCTTGCGTCATCCACATCAAGTAAGCATTCTTGCCTGATGGATCAGAAAGTGAAAGTTGCTTGATGATTTCTGGGTCTATTTCGGGAAACTTTTTCATAGTGTCCTGTAATCTGCCTTCAATAAGCAGTTCTTCGTTTAGGAAGTTGTTCCATTTGCTTGGGTTGAAACTCATTTGAATGTTTTCTCCTCGGATGTTTTCAATAGTTCAGGGATAAATGATTTTTTAAGTTTGAGCAGCCTATCAAACTTTACTTTCTTTTTGCTGTCGGTGTAAAGGGCTGTTGGTTTCTTGATTTCTCCATCAATAACTTGTTCGCCAAAGTCATAGAATTTAGATTTTGGTTTTGTTTGAGCCAAAGCGTCATTTCCTAATAAAACAAAAACAGCAATAAAAATAACCGCATAGATTGCAGCAACTATTTTAAGGGGATGTCTTTTCATCATTAAATCATATTTCCTTGTAGATTATAAGTAGTTTATAAACTAATTACTTCAGGGACTTCTTAATAGCCCAAAAAAGGAAAATTTTACAATGGATTGGATGAAAACAGCACAATTTGTTATCTTTTGTATTTCTTGTGTCGCTGGAGTTGTTATTTGGTTTTTTGCTCAACAAGACAAAACAACAATGCAAATCTCCCAAAACTATGCAACCAAGTTTGAAATGCAATTAATCCAGAAAGAAGTAGAGATCCTTAAGTTAGAAATGAGAGACTTCAAAACCAACTTCAACTCACAAATATCGAAAATGGAAGAAGCCAATGACTCAATCTTGGAACTTATCACAGACATCAGATTGACCTTGGCGGAGAGAAAAAATGATTAAAAAACTTACAAATTTTTTTTGTGTCTTCCCTTTACTAACCGCTTTCGCAATAACACACATCGCAGCAGGTGACCAAAATCATCCACCAACAGGCTCAGGCAAAGAAAAAGAACAAATCGAAGATTGTATAGATAAAATAAGAAGAAAACAAAAGAAGATTAAGGACGAGGTTGATGAAATAAAAAGATTAATCAAAGATCGTAAAAATCCTCCAGATAAGGATCCGGCATAGGGAAGCCTTCATTCCATTCAACCAAGATCATTCCATCTAAATAAGCCTCCAAAATCTCAGCCAAAATATAAGCATCAGACTCATCACCAACAGGGTTATTCCAAGCATCATCAATCATACGCTCAAGGCGGTAAATGGTGAAGTCAAAAACGGTGGTATCTAAAACCCTAAATTTTTTTGCTAGAATTTTTTTACCACTAGCATCTACATCATACCCCCATTGCTCAGGCATTTTGTTGTTTTCGCATAGGCTAACTATCGCATCCCAGCGATTACTGCCATCATTCATTATTCGCTCCTTTTACTAGGGGATCGATGAATTGTTCGTGGATAACGCACTTTTTCCCCTCAATCCAAACCTCGTGAAACTTACACCAATAAGTAGAATGCAAAGAGTTAACGTTTTTTCTAAAGTATATGCCGACAGTTCCTTCTGCTACAGGCAAGAAGTAGGAAGTGTGCCTAGCAGTAGAAAGAAATGCGTTATGCTCCCGTAAGTCGTCAAAAAAGCCAATCACAGGAGGACGGTTGTGATCGTTTTTTCTGGTAAGGAAAAGATCGCCCAATTTAAGCCCCATTATTTTGAGGTTATGTTCTGGATTAAGGCTTTTCAATGGGCAAGAATTCCTCGTTTACATTACCGCAGGAATCACAAGCAAATACTTGGATTGGGACAATGGTATCTTTGCCGGAAGGAGAAAGAAAGGCTGAGACCTTTCTTAAGATGAAAGCAGGATGAAATACGGCTGAACCGCATTCATCGCACTTTAACTCATCGGTTTGGCTTAAATCAACATTAATGTTTGTTACGCCAGTTTGCACTACTATTCCTCTTCTTCGGCAATGCTAACAACTTCAATGTCAAATGTAAGTTCTTTTCCTGCCAAGGGGTGGTTAAGATCTACTCTAACAAACTCCTCAGTAACTTCCAATACTGTCGCCGGAAAAGACATACCGCCTTGTTGCTGATTTGAAAGAGGCACGATTGAACCTTCCTGCAATGTTCCCAAGATTTGCTCTGGGAAGTTTTGGGCTGGGATTTCTGCCATTCTTTCTTCAAACCTTTCACCATATGCTTGGTCTGGATTAACAGTAACTGTCTTTACTGTGCCAACTTCCATTCCAACCAAGGCTTGGTCGAATCCGGGAATCAATTGACCTGATCCTACAACAACCGTCATTAACTGGTTTCTCTCATATGAAGAATCAAATTCTTCTCCGTCCTCAAATCTACCCTTGTAATGAAGGCTGACTTTATCCCCTGCTTTAACTAATGCATCACTCATTTTGTTTTTTACTCCTTTATACTCGCTGCTTTTTTATTGCCGCTTTTTATAATACTTTCTGCTGAATCAGCCGCCATTGAACATAACCAAATCAACATAAATCCAATCAAGCCTATTATAACATATCTCTCTTCTTTTGTATAGTCTAAACTTTGTACTATTTCTATTGATCGCCAAAATATAACCGAACTGGAAAACAAGGTAAATAGACCAACAAACAATCCAAGCCCCCAAGCCAAGACTTTAATCAACCTTTTCTTTATCATTTTTTTCCTTATTTTCTTCTTCGATACAAGCCTTATAACAAATCTTGAGGGTTGACATATATCTTGGTCCGGTTGTATACCGACCTTGCATATTTTTGTCTGTTTCTGATAGGCAGTGGTAGTAGCAGAATTTTTCTGATTGGGCTTTTTTAGACTGGGGAAGTGCCATTGTAATCCACACAACAAGCATTGCAACTAAACCAGCCATAACCAGCCATACAAAGTCGGCTGTTGCCAGCACTTGGTTTATTTCTTCTTTATTTCTATTTGCTCCGCCCATTGTCATATCCTCTTATACGGTAAGTAGGATATAAAACTTAAATCTGGCAAATTTTCTCTGGGTGTTTTTTATGTACTTAACCGCCATTTGCTGGCCCCCGTCAAGGGTAGGACTTATATTCGGGGTAGGGGGGAGGGGGGTGGCCCTTCCCTACCTATTGTCAAGTACTTTTTTGTCGATTGCTAAAAAAAGATTTGTCAAGTATTTTTTACCACTCCTTAAACATTCGCTTGTTCTTTACAAAACAGTTTGCACAAACTTTGATGTTTCGCAGTTTAAACAATCCCGTTGAAGGGAAAGGCAGGTTACATAT
>Ga0075474_10000156_pt1 | contig 23003 bp, 22 predicted proteins | sample DEB08_DNA_2_FD_71485 | JGI IMG/M metagenome (GOLD analysis project Ga0075474, IMG submission 71485) | Aqueous microbial communities from the Delaware River and Bay under freshwater to marine salinity gradient to study organic matter... | ecosystem: Environmental > Aquatic > Marine > Coastal ...
CCGGCGGCGTTGCTGGTTACCCCCGATCTGGCCCGCTGGCGCGACGAACTGGCTGAACGGACAGGGCAGCGACCGCGGCTGGCGGGAAGCGGGAGTTCCTGGTTTGTTACCGGAAACTTTCCCGAAGCGGGCCGCGTCGTGTCCACAATTCCTGCCCACTAACCGTTGCCCGCGTCGGGTTCACGCTCGACGCAAGGACCATTCGTCTCACCGTGAGGTGCGATCGTGCGCCGCAACGGCGTCTCGCACCTACGCGCCTACTTGCGCTGGTGACGTGTCCTTCGGAGCATCTTCTTGTGCTTCTTCTTGCGCATGCGCTTACGGCGCTTCTTGATGAGTGAACCCACGAGAGGCGACGCTAGCGGCTGACCGCCGGTGTGCCACCCGAATCCGGCGGGTTTAGCAACTTCTCCCGGAGGTGCGCAGCGTGCGTTCAGGGCGATACGGTGAGCCGACAGATGGCCCGTAGTTCAACTGGTTAGAACGTCGGACTTTGACTCCGGATGTTGCAGGTTCGAGTCCTGCCGGGCCAGCCAGCTTTGGAGCTTTGCTCCAAAGACCGTCCTACGCGATGCTGGGAACTCATGCAGCAACTCAACCAGAAGAAGCTCCATATCGTCGCCGGGCGTGCCACCGAAACGCTGGCGACCGACATCTGTCGGGAGCTGGGAGTTTCGCTTGGATCCCCGAACACTGCCGAGTTCGCCAACGGCGAAATCCATGTGAAGTACGGCGAGTCGATCCGTGGTTCGGACGTGTTCATCGTGCAAACCCATTCCGAATGGGATGGGCATTCCATCAACGACGCCATCATCGAGCACCTGATCATGGTCGACGCAGCCAAGCGAGCATCGGCCAAACGCATCACAGCGGTCGCTCCCTTCTTTGGTTACAGCCGTCAAGATCGCAAAGCGTCGGGTCGGGAACCGATCACCGCTCGGCTGCTCGCCGACATGTTTCTCGCGGCTGGTGCCGACCGGCTGATTTCGGTGGATCTTCACAGCGGCCAGATTCAAGGGTTCTTTGACGGGCCGGTCGATCACCTCACGGCCATGCCGGTACTGGTCGAGTATCTGGCTGGACTCGGCGACGACGACCTAGTCATCGTGTCGCCCGATGCGGGTCGAATGAAAGTCGCTGAGCGCTACACCAGCCTGCTCGACGCAGACCTGGCTTACGTGCACAAACGTCGATCGGCCGAACAAAAGAACGTGGTCGAAGCAACCGAGATTATCGGCCAGGTAACCGGCCGGACCTGCGTGCTGATCGACGACATGATCGACACCGGTGGAACGATCTGCGCGGCGGCGTCGCTGTTGGCTGAACATCAGGCGAAACGGATCATTATCGCCACCACCCACGGGGTGTTTTCGGGCCCAGCGATCGAACGTCTCCGTCAGGCCCCGGTTGAGACGGTGTTGGTGACCGACACGCTCCCGTTCCCACCCGAAAAACAAGACGACAAGATCAAGGTGCTGACGGTCGCTCCGTTGATCGCCCGAGCAATCGCCGCGGTCTTTGAGGACACCTCGGTGAGTGACATCTTCCAAGGTAACCATCTGGCGTAGTGACGGGTGGCGGGGCTCGCCACTAGCGGTCAAATGCCCGGTGTGGATTGGCCGGGGACGCGTTAGCCTGCACCGTCGCCCCAATCCGGGTCGAACTGTCGTTTTCTCTGGCCGCAACGGAGCCATTCTCATGTCACAACTGCTTCTCAGCGCTGAATCCGGTCGCAAGGCAGGAACTCGCCCGTCCCGTCAGCTTCGTCGGGAAGGCAAGATTCCTGCTGTTGTCTACGGTCTGCATGCCGAACCGCTAGCCGTTTCGGTCGAGTGGCCGGAACTTCGCCGGGCGGTCACCACCGACGCCGGGCTCAACGCCCTGATCACCCTCGAGATTGACGGCGAAAAGTGCCTGTCGGTTATCAAGCAGATTCACCGTCACCCGGTGCGCCGCGACGTTCTTCATGTCGATTTCCTTCGGGTAACCGAGGATCAGCCGATTGACGTCAACGTGCCGTTGGTTGTGATCGGCGAAGCCCGCAACGTCACCATGTACGACGGCATGGTCGATCAGAACATGTACGAGCTCACCATCTCGGTGAAGCCCACTGAGGTTCCTCGGCAGATCGAGATTGACATCAGCAACTTGGAACTGGGTGAAACCATCAAGGTTGCCGACGTGCCGCTTCCGGCCGGGGCGACCACTCCGGTGAACCCGGAGGAAACGGTGGCGATCGCTTTGATCACCCGTTCGACCCGTGAAGCCATTCGTCGTGCCGAGGCTGAAGCTGCAGGCGAGAGCCCTGACGCTGGCGCCGACGCCGCGGTCGCTAGCGATGATGACGCTGACGCTTCGGCTGGCGACGACGACGAGAGCTGATACGGCGGGCCTGACCAGCCATGGTCGCAGGCTTGCGAAAGTCTTCGGGTACACCCGCTGACCTTCTGGTGGTTGGGCTCGGTAACCCGGGGGAGCAATACGCGACGACCCGGCACAACGCCGGTTTCTGGGTGGTGAACGAACTCGTTCGCCGTCACCACGGTCGGCTACGGCGAGGTCGCCGCGAGTTTTCCGAAAGCGACGTTCTCATCGTCAACGGATTGCGGATCGCGGTGGCGGTACCGACCACCTTCTACAACCGGACCGGGCAGGCGGTGCAGGCGCTGCTGAAAGTCCACCGTCTCGACGATCTGTCGCGGCTGCTGATCGTGCACGACGAACTCGACCTTCCGGTTGGGGTTTGTCGGTTGAAGTTTGGTGGCGGCTTTGCGGGGAACAACGGACTCAAGTCGGTCAACAGCCACCTGCGAACCAGTGATTTCAGTCGGCTCCGGTTGGGGGTCGACAAACCAACCGAAGGTACGCAATCTGGTGCCGACTATGTGCTGCGGCGACCGGCCCGGGCCGAGCAACCAATTCTTGAACAGGTGGTCGCCACCGCCTGCGACGCCGTTGAGTACCTGGCGGCGACCGACATCGAGACGGCCATGAACCGTTTCAACCAGCGATGATCGACCCTGACGGTTTGTCATGACGCCCCCGAACCCGTCTGCTCCGCTGGTTGACCTCGTCGATTTGGTCAGCGAAGAACCAGCATTCGATGCCGTGCTGGGAAGACGAGAACGGGTGCTGGTGGTTCCCGATGCGGCGCGTCCAGCAGTGTTGGCCAGCCTCTCTACTGCGTCGGACCGTCGTCCGGTTTTGGTCGGTACCGCCACTCGCGCCGAAGCAGAACGGTTAGCCGCCGACGCCGCCCAGTTCCTCGGTGATGAACGGGTGCTGCTGTTCCCGGCCTGGGAGACACTCCCGTATGAACGGGTAAGCCCCGCCACCGAAACGATGGGTCAGCGACTGCGGGTGCTGCATCGGATGCAGTCAGATCATCCACCGTCGTTGATCGTCGCGCCGGTGCGGGCTCTGGTGCAACGAATCGACCCGGCGGCGGTTTGTGACCCGCTTCGGATCGCTCCCGGAGATCAGCTCGACCCGCAAGCGTTGGTAGCGGCGCTGATTGGTTTTGGTTATCGGCGAGAAGGACAAGTTGAACACCGGGGAGAAGTCGCGCTGCGAGGATCGATCGTCGATGTCTTTCCCAGCACCGAGGACTCTCCGGTGCGGATCGATCTCTGGGGTGACGAAGTTGACCGCCTAACCCACTTTTCGGTTGCCGATCAGCGATCGACAGAACCAATCGCCGGGGTAGAGCTGTTTCCGTGCCGCGAATTCAGACCATCGGAACCGACGCGGGAGCGGGCCGCGGCGTTGGTAGCCACCGAACCGTGGGGTCGTGAACAGTGGGATCGGCTAGCTGACGGTCAACTCTTTGACGGGATGGAATCTTGGTTGCCGTGGCTGGTCGATGGCGAGACGTTGATCACCGATCTGGTTGGGCCCGATGGTCTGGTGGTGCTGCTGGAACCGTACCGGATCCGAACCCGAGCCGACGAGATCGCGGCCGAGGAACGTGACCTGGCTGAGACGTTGGCGAAAACCTGGGAGGTTGACGCCGACCGGGTGCATCGTCTCAACCTGAATCAAGACCGATTGCTCGCCGAGGTCCAAGCCCCAGTCTGGTCGTTTCTTGCCGTAGCTGATCGTCCGGAAACTCCGATCGTGCAGGCCCACGGTTGGGAGCCGGTAGCCGGTGACGTGGGCCCTGCCATCGCAAGTATTTCCAAGCTCATTTCTGACGGGTACTTGGTGGTAGTCGCGGCCGATGCCGAGGCCAGTGCCGATCGTCTCCACGAGTTGTTGACCAGCCAAGGTCTCGACATTGTCCGGGCCGACGGATCGGTGCCAGCTTCGCCCGGTCAGGCTCGGGTGTCGGTCGCACCGCTCACCCGAGGGATGGTGTTGCCGGGGGTGAAACTGGCGGTGCTGAGCGAATCGGACTTGACCGGTCGGCGCCGAACCCACCGGCGGACGCGGCGGCGTGGTGCCGATGCTCAACGCTTCTTCGAAGATCTCCATGTCGGCTCCTACGTCGTCCACGAGCAGCACGGTGTGGCCCGGTTCGCAGGAATGGTCACCCGGGCCATCGGTGGGCATGATCGGGATTACTTGCTGCTCGAATACCGGGGCGATGACAAGTTGTACATCCCGTCGGATCAGATCGATTCGATCCGTCATTACACCGGTGGGGACACACCGACGCTGTCCAAGATGGGTGGTGCAGATTGGCACACGGCCAAAGCCCGGGTCCGGGCCGCGGTGCAGGAAATTGCCCAGGAACTCGTGGTTCTGTATCAGCGTCGGGTCAGCAGTCCGGGTCACGCGTTCGCAGCCGATAGCCCGTGGCAGAGCGAATTTGAGGCGTCGTTTCCGTTTCAGGAAACCCCTGATCAGTTGTCGGCCATCGTTGATGTGAAAGCCGACATGGAAGCGCAAGCACCGATGGACCGACTGGTGGTTGGCGATGTTGGTTTCGGCAAAACCGAGATTGCCATGCGGGCGGCGTTCAAAGCGGTGCAGGACGGTCGTCAGGTGGCGGTCTTGGTCCCGACCACGTTGCTGGCGCAGCAACATTTCACAACGTTTTCTGAACGGATGGCCCCGTACCCGATCCGAGTAGCGGTGCTCAGCCGGTTCTTGACCAACGCGCAGGCCCGCGATGTGTTGAAAGGTTTGAGCGACGGTTCGATCGATCTGGTGATCGGCACCCATCGACTGCTCGGTTCCGAGGTTCGTTTCGAACGGCTCGGTCTGCTGATCGTCGACGAAGAACAGCGGTTTGGGGTGTCGCACAAGGAACAGATCAAAGAACTGCGATCCGACATCGACGTTTTGACCCTGACCGCCACTCCCATCCCTCGTACGTTGGAAATGAGCCTGACGGGGATTCGTGACCTTTCGACGCTCAACACACCCCCGGCGGAACGTCAACCGATCCTGACCTATGTCGGCCCTTACGACGATCGGGCGGTAGCCGAGGCGATCCGTCGGGAGCTGCTTCGAGATGGTCAAGCCTTTTTCGTGCATAACCGGGTGCGTGACATCGAACGGGTCGCGGCGGATCTCAAAGAGCTCGTTCCTGAAGCGCGGATCGCGGTTGCTCACGGCCAGATGGACGAAGGCTCGCTAGAACGGGTCGTCGTTGACTTCTGGGAAGGCAACTATGACGTTCTGGTGTGCACCACCATCATCGAGTCAGGCATTGACATGCCAACCGTGAACACGCTGGTGGTTGACCGTTCTGAACTGTTGGGGTTGGGTCAGCTCCATCAGCTTCGGGGCCGGGTCGGACGGTCTGGGCAACGGGCCTACGCCTACCTGTTTCATCCCCCGGATCTGGCATTGAGCGAAACGGCCTTTGAACGGCTCAAGACCATCGGTGAGGCCACCGAACTGGGGTCAGGTTTTCGCATCGCGATGCGCGACCTCGAGATTCGTGGGGCCGGAAACCTGCTCGGCACGGGGCAAAGTGGGCACATCGCGGCGGTGGGCTACGACCTGTACTGCCAGATGGTGACCGAAGCGGTGGGTGAACTCAAAGGTGAGGTCGTGGAACCGACGGTGGCGATCTCTATTGAGATTCCTGGCGACGCCCACCTTCCCGACGATTACGTCATGAAAGAAACCAACCGGCTTGAGGCGTACCGACGGCTGGCAGGCATCGAAACGCTGGAAGCGCTGGAAGACATTCGGGTTGAATGGCAGGACCGCTTCGGCCCGATCCCACCCGCGGCCGAGGCGTTGCTGCAAATCGGCCGGATCCGGGTCGAGTGCGTGCGCACCGGTGTTCGGGAGATCTCGGTCACCAAAGGCAGCGGCTTTGGTGGGCCTGATTTCGTGGTGAAGGTTGCGCCGGTACAGTTGCCGGAAAGCCGTCAGGTGCGACTCGACCGGCTGTATTCGGGGCGGGGAGCGGGAAACTCGGCGGTTTACAGAGAGGGAACCGGTGAGTTGTTGCTGCCGATTCGTCGGGCCGCGGGCCCGCTGGCCGAACAACTGGTCGCCATTATGGTTGACCTGATACCGGACGCTTTGACCCGGGCCGATAGTGTGGGCAATTCGTGAGCACCGAACCTTCTTCTCCGTCACCGTTCCGTCGAGTTCTTGTCGCCCTCGCGCTGCTCGCTCTCGTGGCCACCACGACCGTTGCCTGGACCAACCATCGTTCGGCGCGGGCCGCGGTTGTTGCCTATGGCGAAAGCGAACTGACCGCTGATCAACTCGCGGCGATCCTCGAAACGCTGCCGGAGACGGCTCCCCAGATTGTCAACGGCACGATGTCGGCGTCGATCACCGGACAGCTGATTCGTCAATGGATCTTTAATCAGGCCATCGTGGAAGAACTCGCAGCCCGTGACTGGTCATCGACCGGTGACGACCGGACCAGAGCGATCGCCGACATCAACGACCCGGGCTTTCCGGTCGAAACCGCGTTCGGTGTTTTGACGTTGGACACGCTGGAACAATCCAATGCTGGGATGCGGTTGGCCGAAGCGATGGTGGTTGACGTGCCGTTGGCCTACCCCGAATATCTCTGTTCGAGCCACATTTTGGTGTCGACCGAAGCGGAAGCAGCCGAGATCGTTGCGTTGCTCGCCGACGGTGACGATTTCGCCACTCTGGCCCAAGCCCGAAGCCTGGACGGGTCCGGGGCCACGGGCGGTGACCTCGGTTGTGGTCCGACCATGAACTACGTCACCGAATTCAGCGACGGTGCTCGGGCGACCGGTGTCGGGATCAGCGTTCCGGTTGAGTCTCAGTTTGGTTGGCATGTGATCGCGGTTCGTTCGATCGGCCCGCTGACCCCGGAGAACCATCCGGAGATGGGCGAGGACCGGGTTCGCCAGGCGCTCGGGAGTTTCGAAGTGCAAGCCGTGGAGCAGCTGGCTTCCCAGTACTTCGACGAGATCCTGATAGCCGCTTGGGATCGCACCGCCAACCGAGTTGACCTTGATGCCCGCTACGGGACTTGGGACGCCGACCGGGCTGTGATCGTCGAGCCGTCGGGTCTCGACTAGTCGGTCTGCGCCGTGGGGCCTCGGGTCGTCGTTGTGGGCCTTGGCCCCGCTGGGCCCGAGCTGATAACTCCGGCAACCGGTGAGGTGCTGGCTTCGGCAAGCAGGATCTGGCTTCGTACCGCTCGCCACCCGGCTGCGGCCGGTCTCGACGCTCCGTCGTTCGACGAGGTGTACGAGCGGGCTGACACGTTCGCCGAGGTGTACGCCGAGATTGCCGACCGTCTCCTGACCGAAGCCGGGTCGGGAGGTGAGGTGGTGTACGCCGTTCCGGGGTCACCGTTAGTGCTGGAACGGTCGGTGGAGTTGCTTCGCCGTCACGCCCCCGAACGGGGGGTGGAAGTGGTGTTGCACCCGGCGGTGTCGTTTCTTGATGCGGTCTGGGCCCGGTTAGCCATCGATCCGGTGGAGGCTGGGGTGCGATTGATCGACGGTCACGTTTTCGCGACCGCCGCAGCCGGACAGGTTGGGCCGCTTCTGGTCGCCCACACTCACGCCAACCATGTGTTGAGCGAAATCAAGATCGCGTTCGACGAGCCACCGGAGTCGGCGGTCATCATGCAACGCATCGGGTTACCTGACGAAGTGGTCCTTGAGGTTGCCTGGGAAGACCTCGACCGGACGGTGGAAGCGGATCATCTGACTTCGGTGTTTCTTCCCGAACTGGCCGAACCGGTAGCGGCCGAGTTCAGCCGCCTCGATGAGTTGGTGCGCACGCTGCGTGACCAGTGCCCGTGGGATCGCAAACAGACCCATGCCAGCCTTCGGCGGCACTTGCTCGAAGAAACCCACGAGGTGCTCGAAGCCCTCGATGCCCGCGCCGAAGTTGATGACTTTGAAGGTGACGTCGACCTTGATGAGCACCTAGCCGAAGAGTTGGGTGATCTGCTGTATCAAATCCTGTTCCATGCCCGGATTGCTGCCGAACGAGGTTCGTTCACTGCGAGCGATGTGGCCCGAGGGTTGCACGACAAGCTGGTGTCCCGTCACCCCCACGTCTTTGCCGATGGCACCGCCGACGATGTTGCTTCGGTGGTAGCGAACTGGGATGCGATCAAAGCTGAGGAGAAGCAGCGAACCTCGTTGCTTGACGGGATCCCTTCGGGGCTGCCCGGTCTGGCCTGGGTCGCCAAGTTACGTAAGCGTGCCGGTTCCGCTGGGGTGGTGGCGTTCGCCGCCAGCGACCGAAGGTCCCGCGACCGTTTCGCGGCTGTGGATTGGTCAACCCTTGATGAAGACACACTCGGAGAGTTGCTGTTTTTGCTGGTTGGCGCCGCGGTCGAAGCCGACCTTGACGCGGAAGCCGCGATCCGGGTGGTTGGTCAACGCTTTGAGCAGCGGTTCCGTCGCATGGAAGCACTGGCTGGTTCGTCTGAAGCGCTGGCCAACGCCGGTGCCGAACAGATCGCCGACTGGTGGCAGGGTGCGAAACGCCAGCCGCCGCCGGCATAGTAGGGAGGTGGCCGTCGGGCCATCGGTGGGCGGAACCCCGGTGAGGCATTTTCGCGCGGTTCGCGCGAATTCCCTCACGCTGCGCGCGAGGGCGACTATCCTCGCGTCAATCTGTCCCACCTGATCCCCGAGGTCTGAAAACGTGAGCACGATTCACACAGTGCATGGCCGAGAGGTCTTTGACTCCCGCGGTAACCCGACGGTTGAAGTTGACGTTGTGCTCGATAGCGGCGCTACCGGCCGGGCCATGGTGCCCTCGGGCGCCTCAACCGGTGCGTTTGAGGCGGTGGAGCTTCGCGATGGTGGTGAACGACTAGCCGGCAAAGGCGTGTTGACCGCGGTTGGTTTCGTCAACGGTGAATTGGCGAACGCTGTGCGCGGACTCGACGCGCTCGATCAACGGCAGGTTGACGCCGCCTTGTTGGCCGCCGACGGGACCGACAACAAGAGCCGAGTCGGGGCCAACGCCATCCTCGGGATTTCGCTAGCGACGGCCCAGGCGGCCGCCAACGACCTTGGTATTGCGCTGTGGCGGCACGTCGGTGGTGCGAATGCCCACGTGCTTCCGGTGCCCATGATGAACGTGATCAACGGCGGAGAACACGCGGATAACAGCGTGGACTATCAGGAATTCATGTTTATGCCGGTTGGCGCTGCCTCGTTTAGCGAAGCGATGCGTTGGGGCGTTGAGTGTTATCACACGCTCAAAAAGGTGCTGCAGGAACGAGGGCTGTCTACCGCGATTGGTGACGAAGGCGGTTTCGCCCCGGATCTGGCCAGCAACGAGGCCGCAGTGCAGTTGCTGATGGATGCCATCGAACGGGCAGGCCGGGTCCCGGGTGATGAGGTAGCGCTAGCGATGGACGTCGCCTCAACCGAGTTTTTTGATCCCAAGACCAACCGCTACACGCTGGCGGCTGAGGGTCGGGTGTTGGAGCCGTCAGCCATGGTCGCCGACCTGGTGGCGTTGGCCGATCGCTATCCCATTGTTTCCATTGAGGACGGCATGGCCGAAGAAGACTGGGCGGGTTGGGCCGAACTCACCGACGCGCTCGGCGGCCGCCTGCAACTGGTCGGCGATGACCTTTTCGTGACCAACACCGAACGGTTGTCGCGTGGCATCGAGGTCGGAACTGCCAACTCCATTCTGATCAAGGTCAACCAGATCGGTTCTCTGACCGAGACCTTGGAGGCCGTCGATCTAGCCACCCGCCATTCCTACAGTTCGGTCATGTCGCACCGCTCCGGTGAGACTGAGGACACGTTCATCGCTGATCTCGCGGTGGCGTGTGGATGCGGCCAGATCAAGACCGGAGCTCCGGCCCGCTCGGATCGGGTCGCCAAATACAACCAGTTGTTGCGCATCGAAGAACAACTCGGCGAGGCAGCAGTGTTTCCAGGGAAGGCCGCCCTCTCAGGGGCGTAGACGGAGCGAACGGCGATGGCAGGAACGCGAAATCCAACCAAAAAATCCGGGAAGGGTCAGCGGAGTAAACGCACCCCGCAGGCGGCATCGTCGGGGATAGGCGCCAAGCAGGCTCGCACAACGCGACCCGGGGTACGCCTTGATCGCCTGGTTCGTCTCGGTTTGATCACGTTGACCCTCGTTGTCCTGGCTGGACTCGCCTACGTCCCGGCCTCGGATTACCTTCGGCTCCGCCAGGAACGTGATCAGGTCGAACTCGAAGCCGATGTCCTTCGGGCCACCCTCGAACAAGCAGAGATCGATCAGCAGATCGCCGAAAGTCGAAACGAACAACGAGCTCGTTGTTTTGGGTACTGGGTGGAACCCGAAACGGAGAGTTACCTGGTGCAGGTCGGCAACGGATGTGCTCAAGGTCGCTAATTCGGGCATGATCTCGCCATGGACCGAACGCCGTTGACTACCAAAGCAACCCCTGTTGTGGCGAGAGGACTGGTTCGTCGGTTCGGCGACCTCGTCGCAGTCGATGGAATCGACCTTGAAGTCGCTGAGGGTGAGGTTTTTGGTTTTCTGGGACCCAACGGTGCCGGAAAGTCCACCACCGTCCGGATGCTGGTCACGTTGCTTTCCCCGAGCGCCGGAACCGCCGAGGTCGCCGGTTTCGATGTGGCCCGCGAACCCAACGAGGTTCGGCGCCGAATCGGTGTCGCCTTGCAGGACGCCGCTATCGATCCGTTGATGACCGGTAACGAGCTGCTGCGGCTCCAGGCCATCATGCACGGGCTCGGAGGACGCGAAGCGCAACGTCGTTGTGCCGAACTGCTCGAACGAGTTGGCTTGACCGCGGCGGGGGATCGTCGAGTCGGCCAGTACTCGGGAGGTATGCGCCGCCGTCTGGATTTGGCGCTGGCGTTGATCCACCGTCCTGAAGTGCTTTTCCTCGACGAGCCGACGACCGGGTTGGATCCAACCAGCCGACAGGCGGTCTGGGAAGAAGTTCGACTGCTCAACGATGAAGGCACCACGGTGTTCCTCACCACCCAGTACCTCGAAGAAGCCGACCAGTTAGCGGGACGGATCGCCATTATCGACGGTGGACGGATCGTGCGCGAAGGCGACCCGGCCACGCTCAAGGAAGCCGTTGGTGACCCGACCCTTCGACTTGAGGTGGCCGATGGCTCCAACCTTGACGATGCCAAAGCCATCTTGGAGACGTTTGGGCCGCCCCGCCCGGCCCGTGTCGGTCGGGTAGCGATCGGGCTACGTGGTGGCACGGCGGCGCTGGCGACAGTCATTCGGGCTCTCGACGACGCTGGTATCACCGTCGGCCATGTCGAGGTCGACTCGCCGAGCCTTGACGATGTGTTTGCCGATGCCACCGGCCGACGCCTAGAGGGAGCCGGTGAATGACCGCAACGCTTCGATCACCGCGGGTGATCGCGGTTGAGCAGACGCTGGCGTTAGCGGCTCGTTCGGTTCGCAACACCGCCCGTGAACCCGGAGCGTGGGTTCCCTCGATCATCTTTCCGCTGTTGATGGCTGCGATCTACAGCGCCCAGTTCGCCCGCGCCACTGCCTTGCCGGGGTTTCCGGAAGTTGATTCGTTTCTGCAGTTCATCCTTCCGGCGGCGATCCTGCAAGGGGTTTCGTTCAACGCCGGCGAGGCCGGTTCGGCGATGGCCACCGACCTTCAAACCGGCTTTTTTGATCGGCTCGCCATGTCACCTTCGGGTCGGATGTCGATCTTTGTTGGACGGTTGGCGGGTGCCGCGACCTTCTCCGCGCTGCTGGCGGCCACGCTGGTGGTGGTGTTCTGGCTGGCAGGTGCTCCGGTAAAGGGTGGGGTGCTGGCGGCGTTGGCGGTGGTGGTGATCTCCTCGCTGCTGGCGCTGGGGATCGGAGGGTTCAGCTTGGCGGTGGGGATCCGAACCGGTTCGACCGAAGCCACGCAGGCCATGTTTCCGCTCACGTTCGTGATGATCTTTGTGTCGTCCGCGTTTTTCCCCACCGAACTGATGACCGGCTGGTACCAGCAAGCCGCCGAAATCAACCCGTTTACGTTGATCGTCAACCCGACTCGTCGGATCGCCATCGACGGCTTCGACCTGAGCGATTTCGGGCAAGCCGTTGGCGTGTCGCTGCTGGTGGCTGCCGTTTCGCTGGGCCTGTCGTTGATGGCGTACCGGGCAAGGTTGCGGCGGTCATGAGCGCACCAACCGTTCAACGCTCACAACCGGAGGTTGTGACTGGCGTGGTTCCTTCGCTCCCGGTGTTCGGTGCGTTGATGCAGCGTGCGCTCCGTCGGTTCGTTCGTATCCCTTCGCTGGTTGTTCCCACGGTGGTGATGCCGCTGTTCTTCATTACTGCGTTCACCGGCAGTTTCGATGGGGTGTCGCGTATCGACGGGTATCCCACTGACCGTCTCGTCAACTGGGTTGCGGCCTTCGCGGTCCTGCAGTCGTCGGCGTTTGCCGGGATTGGAGCGGCGGCGATCATGGCCAACGACCTCGAGAACCGGTTTATTGATCGTCTGATGGTGTCACCGCTTCGACGTTCAATCGTGGTGTTGGGGCCGTTGGGTCAGGCTGCGGTGCGGGCGCTGATCCCAACCTCCGTGGTGTTGTTGGTGGCCGTAGCCAAAGGAGCGACCCTGCCGGGCGGCGTTGCTGGTTTGGCCATGGTGTACCTCGGTGGGATGGGGATGGCAGTGGTGATGGGTGCGCTCGGGGTGGGTGTGGTGTTGATGATCGGCAACATCCGAGCGATGGCAATCGTGCAGGTGTTTGGGTTCGTCGTGCTGTTCCCATCCACCGGGCAGGTGCCAGTGCAGCTCATGGAAGGTTGGCTGGCTACGGTCGCCCGGTACAACCCGGCAACGGCCCTGCTGGCTACCACACGTCAGGGTTTTCTTGGGCCAGTGACGTGGTCAGAGACTTGGCCAGGGTTGCTGGTGCTGGTCGTGAGCAGTGTGCTGTTTGGGGCGTTTGCGGTTCGACAACTCCAGCGCCTCAGTCGCTAGACGGCGCAACCGGCGAGTTCCGGGATGGTTGGAGCGAACGTCGTTGCACCGGCGTTGCGGTGACCACGTTGGTGATGGTTTCGCCATAAACCCGGAACGCTTCGATGAGTTCGTCGAGGTGGGCGAGGTCGCGGCACCACGCCCGGGCGACGTGGCTTTCTGACCCGGTGACCCGGTTGCATTCGATGATCTCCGGCAGCGATTCGGCGAGGGTGTCGATGGCGGCCGCGTTGACTCCCGGCGAATGAATGCGAACGATGGCCAGGATGCTGGCTCCGAGCGAGGCCGGGTTGACGGTGGCGCTGTACCCGGTGATCACCCCGTCACGTTCGAGGCGACGCACCCGTTCGGTGACCGCGGGGGCAGAGAGACCGACCCGTTCCCCGAGTTCACGAAACGACACCCGGCCGTCGGTTTGGAGTTCGCTGAGGATCGCTTGAGAGATGGCGTCAATCATGCGTCGACGATAACAGAACGTCGGCTGAAGAAAGCGTCGCCTAAGTCCAAATAGACCTACGAAACAACGGCTAAACACGTCATGGCAGCAGAAATACAAGAACTTTCACGGCGTTCACCTTTCTAGACTGAAGCCATGGAAACAACGATGAGCCTGTCAACCCCCCAACTCGATGAACTGCTCGCCGCCTGGAACCATCATCAGGATCTGCGACGAGCCGGTGCGACGGTGGCCGAACTTGCGGCCTCACGGCAGACGCTGGACCATTGTCGTATGGACCGCGTGGCCCCTGAGACGTTTGGACGCGTAGCCTGACGGTGTGAAGGAACTCTTCGACGCCTTAGACGCCTGGTCGCGGGACGGTCAGCGCGCGGCGCTGGCCCGGGTCGTTGATGTGGACGGGTCCGGTCCTCGGCTTCCGGGAGCGGCGATGGCGGTCACCGTCGATCAGGATGTGCGCGGTTCGGTCAGCGGCGGTTGTGTTGAAGGCGCGGTGGTCGGCGAGGCTCTCGAAGTCATCGAGACCGGCGCTCCTCGACTGGTCAGTTTCGGCTATAGCGACGACGAAGCGTTCGCAGTTGGTCTGACCTGCGGGGGAACCATTCACGTGTTTGTTGAACCGTTCGCACCCGGCGACTGGTATCAGCCGCTCCAACAAGAACTCGTGGCAGAACGGGCGGTGGCGTTAGCAACGGTCGTAGAAGGTCCGGGGGTTGGCGCCAAGCTTCTGGTGCGGGCCGAAGGAACGGTTGAGGGTTCGCTAGGCAACGCCAACCTAGACCGGGTCGTAACCCGAGACGCTCTCGGTGAACTGGCCGCTGGTCGCAGCGTGATGCGCCACTACGGACCCGAAGGCGAAGCTCGAGAGTCAACCGTTTCGGTCTTCGTCGAGTCTTTCGCCCCCGCCCCGCAAATGCTGATCTTTGGCGCGGTCGATTTCACCGCGGCGCTGGCTCGAGTGGCCAAAGTGCTGGGCTTTCGGGTGACGGTTTGTGACGCCCGATCGGTTTTCGCCACCGCGTCGCGGTTTCCGATGGCCGACGAACTGGTGGTCGATTGGCCGGACCGGCTGCTCGAAACCGTGGGCAACGACCTCGGCCCACGCGACGCCGTGTGCGTGCTGACCCACGACGCCAAATTTGATATTCCGGCGGTGACCTCAGCACTGGCCACCAAGGTTGGCTACATCGGTGTGATGGGTAGCCGTCGAACCCATCAGGACCGCACCCGCCGCTTGCAGGAAGCGGGTGTCGATCAGGACGGTTTGGACCGGCTTCGTTCACCGATCGGATTGGATTTAGGGGCCAGAACCCCTGAAGAAACCGCGATTTCGATCGTGGCTGAAATCATTGCGGAACGTTCGGGCCGCTCGGTCGCTCCGCTCAGTGAGCGTGAAGGGCCAATCCACGGCGAATCCGGCGCTAGCCGATAGCCGAACCGCTGCGAGTGTTGGCGCGGCGTTCCCCATCATCGGCTGCAACAGGCAAGGATTCGTAACCACCGGCGCGGTTGGGTCCGGGTGCTGGACCATAGGCTGTAGCGATGCCCGCCACCGAACACCCAGATTCCCGGATCGTCGAAGGTTCGTTGCCGGAGGGGCAACTCGCTGAAACCTCAGGGGGGGAGTCGACCGAAGTGTCGACCGAGACCGAACCGGTCAACCCTCTCGCCGGGATCGCCGCGGTGGTACTCGCCGCTGGCGCGGGTTCGCGGTTCGGGGGGATCGAACACAAACTTCTGACCCCGCTCAAGGGACGTCCGGTGGTGTCTCACGTGATCGACGCGGCTCGCGCGGTTGGTTTTGAAGAGGTCATTGTGGTGGCTGGTGCGGTGGACCTCGACGGGGTCGTTCCCGATGACGTCACCTTGATCCACAACGAACAGTGGGCGGAGGGGCAGGCGACGTCGCTTCAGGCCGCGGTGGCGTACGCCGCCATGCGTGGCTACACCGCGGTGGTGGTCGGACTCGGTGACAGCCCCGGGGTGGATGCCTCCATCTGGCGAGCTGTCGGCGAGATCGATGCCGAAATGGTTTCTGCTCGTTACCGGGGGCGTCTGGCTCCTCCGGTTCGCCTCTCGGCTTCGATGTGGGCGAGCCTGCCGGTGAGTGGCGATGAGGGCGCTCGGGCGTTGATGCGTCATCGACCGGATCTGGTTCGCCCGGTTCCAGTCGAAGGCGACCCCAGCGATATCGACACACTTGAGGATTGGCGTCGGTGGAGCTGAGCGAAACCTTCGTTGTTCCGTGCGGGTTCGACGACGCGTGGGCGTTGCTGTCCGAACCGGTTCGCTACGCCAACTGTGTTCCCGGGGCCCATCTGGTCGGCGTTGACGAATCCGGCGTTCAGGGGGTGGTGAATCTCCGCTTGGGGATCCTGACCGCTCGTCTGGCCGGAAGTGCCGAACTCGACACGGATTGGGACCGCCGGCGGATCACGATTCGGGCGTCCGGCAACGGCAACCAAGGGATCGCCGATGCGCACATCACCGCCCGGCTTGAGCCCGTGTCAGATCGGGCCACTGAGGTCATCGTTGACGCCGATGTGGCGTTGCAGGGTCGGCTAGCCCAACTCAGTAGTGGGATCATTGCCGAGGTTAGCGGGACCCTGACGGAGCAATTCGCCGACAACTTGGCTGGACTGCTGGCCAACGGTCACCCGGTTACGGTGCCGTGGACCCGTGACGCGTCCATGCCAGAACCCGAAGCGCTTGACCTGTTGGAGGCGGCCCGGCGTCCCATCCTGAAACGTCTCGTTCCCGCTGTCGGTCTTGTACTGGTCGTGGTTTTGGCGGTGTCGTGGGTGCGTGCTCGCCCCGCGGTTCGGGGATTAGGTGACCGTTGATGGGTGACGATTACCAGCTGGATGTCGCTCCGACCGAACCTGACGAACGCGACCGCGCCCGAGTCGCGGAGCTGCTTGGGCGTAACCCGGGTGGCGGTTTCGTGGTGGTCGTTCGCACCCTTGACGGTGATCCGGTAGTGATCCGTAACGAACCGTTGTTGGTGGGGGGACGTCCCATGCCGACCCGGTACTGGCTGGTCGGAGATCGAGAACGTCGGGTGGTGGGCCGCATGGAAAGCGCGGGTGGGGTACGGCAAGCCGAAGCCGAAATCGGATTAGGTCCGATTGACCAAGCCCATCGCCGCTACGCCGAGGAACGCGATGCCGCCCTCCCGGCTGACCACCGAGGGCCTCGCCCGACCGACGGGGTCGGCGGCACCCGTCGCGGCGTGAAATGTCTTCACGCCCACTACGCCTGGTATCTCGCCGGTGGAAATGATCCGGTGGGTCAATGGGTAGCCGACCGGTTCGCGGCGTTCGAAAAACGCAACGATCTTCCCGAAGAGGAGCTTCATGACTGAGACCCAACATCGGTCCGATGTGGTAGCCGCGATTGATTTAGGTACCAACTCAACCCGTCTGCTGGTGCATGACGGCACGAACACCTGCGAGCGGCTGATGACCATCACTCGGCTTGGTCAGGATGTGGACCGGACCGGGCGTCTGGCCAGCGAAGCGATCGACCGGGTCGTGACCTGCCTGCGCGAGTACCGAACGGTGATGGACCGGCACCAAGTCGGTCGGGTCCGGGTGGTGGCGACTTCAGCGGCTCGTGATGCGACCAACTGTGACGAGTTCTTTGACGCGGTAGAAGCGGTGGTTGGGGCCCGGCCCGAATTGTTGTCCGGCCAACAGGAAGGGCAACTGTCGTTCCGGGGGGCGACTGCTGATCTCGACCCGACCGACGGACCGTTTCTGGTGTTTGACATTGGCGGCGGTTCAACCGAGTTCGTGTACGGAACCGAAAGGGCCGAGTCCACAATCTCGCTCGATATTGGCTGTGTTCGAATGACCGAAAAGTACGTGGAGCACGATCCACCGCTCCCGGAAGAACTCCTGGCCTGCCTTTCGGTTACCGAGGCTTACCTCGATGATGTGGCTCGGGAAATTCCTCAAGCCTCGACCGCGCGTACCTTTGTCGGGCTAGCCGGGACCGTCTCGACTGCGGCTGCGGTCGAGATCGGGATGGACTCCTATGACCGCGACCAGATCCACCATTTTCGACTGACCCGGGCCGCAGCCGAAGACGTGTATCGCACGCTGGTAACCGAGAACCGCCAGCAGCGAATCCACAACCCCGGTATGGAAGAGGCCCGAGCCGACGTGATCGTCGGGGGAATCTGCGTACTGATCCGGGTGATGCGCTATTTCGACATCGACGAGCTGGTTGTTTCGGAATCGGACATCTTGGACGGTTTGGTGTTCTCGTTACACGAGGACACCTCCATCGGGGCGTTGTTGGCTTAACTCGCCGGTTTCGGGGGGTCGCTCGGTGGACCGGCAAACAGCTGAGCTCGGTTCAACCAGTCGACGGCGATCTCCCCGGAAACCACCATGTCGGTGTCGGCGACGTTTCGTCGCTGGGACGTAACCAGACAAAAGTCGAGCGCACTGCCGGTGACCAGACCGTCGGCGCCTTGCTCAGGACCCCAGGCCCAGATCTCGCCCGAGGGAGCCGACAGTTCAACCCGGACATCGCCTTCAGGAACGTCAAGACGCCGGTTTAGGTAGGTCCAGGCCCGGGTGATGTAGCCGAGTTGGGCGATGTGCCGGAGTCGTTCGGTTGGCCGCCGATGCGCGCCGACCGTGTCGCAGATGTCCTGCCCGTGAGCCCAGCACTCCATGAGACGGGCGGTGAGAAACGATTTGATCCCCATTGACGGCCCGTACCATTCGATCCGGTTTTCGGGGTTGGCCTGGCGGGCTGCATGGTCCAAAGCCGACCGCCAGTGGCGCCAGTAATCCAGCAGTTCGTTGGGGTTCATGGCCCGTGGTTCGCTCAACGTGATCTCATCGGCGGCACCGGAGTCTCGAGACGCGGCGGTGTAGAACTCTTCACGGTGAGCAACGAACGCTTCGGGATCTTCTAACGCCAACGTTGCCGTCCGGTCGAAGAAGGCCAGATGGCCGATCTGGTCACGGATCGCCCATCCCGGTGACGGGGTGGGGAGTTCCCAAGCTTCGGCCGCCAACACCACCATCACGTCGTCAAGCGAGGCTTGTTCTTGTCGAAGGTCGTTGATGATGGTGTCAAGGCTGGGACTGCTCATCAAGTCAGCCTGCCACGAGTTCAGCCATCTTTCGCAGCATCTGAGGGTCACCTGCGATGTTGAGCGTGGTCACGCAACTTTCGTGCCACCCCTCGAGGTCGTCGGCGATTTTTCCCCACGGGCCGATCAAAGCGATCTCTTCACACATTTCGGTCGTAACCGCCGCAGTGGCCTGATCTTTCTTGCCGTCGAGGTACAAGTCTTGGATCTGGTCGCATTGCTGCTCGTAGCCCATACGGTCAAACACCGAACGGTGAAAGTTCGCACCTTTGGCTCCCATCCCGCCCACGTAGAGCGCGATGAGGGGACGTACGAAATCGGCGCAGGCTTCGAGGTCGTCACCGGGAACGACAATCGCTGTACAAACAATCTCGAACGTGTCCCAGCTATGGCGGGCCCCCGGAGTATCAAAGCCGTCCTGAAGAAAGCTTCGGTACATGTCGTCGTGTTTCGGGGAAAACAACCACGGCAACCAACCGTCGCAGATCTCGGCGGCGAGCGCGACGTTTTTCGGGCCTTCCGCTCCGAGGTAGATCGGGATTTCGCCTCGCAAGGGATGGACGGTGCTCTTCAACGGTTTCCCAAGTCCGGTGCCGTCGAGCCGCGGAATGTCGTAGTGGTCACCGTGGAACTCAACCGGTTTTTCACGGGCGATGATCTGGCGAACCACTTCGATGTATTCGCGGGTGCGGGCGAGTGGTTTCGGGTAAGGCTGGCCGTACCAGCCTTCCACTACTTGCGGACCGGACGCTCCCAAACCCAGCACGAACCGGCCACCGGAAAGGTGGTCGAGGGTGATGGCGGTCATGGCGGTCGCGGCGGGGGTTCGGGCTGCCATCTGGGTGATGGCGGTACCGAGCCGGACGTGTTTCGTCGACGCGCCCCACCAGGCCAGCGGAGTGAAACAATCGGATCCGTAGGCTTCGGCCGTCCAAATCGAATCAAAGCCGAGTTCGTCGGCGGTGGCGATCTGTTCTTCAACCCCGTTCGGGGGCCCAGCTGACCAATATCCGGTGTTCAGTCCCAGTTTCATGCCTGCGACCCTAGCCCGTTTGCTGCTCAGGGTTCGCGGCTCTGGGTTAGCTGGTGCGTCCGGCTCGGGTTGAGGCGCTGGTCGGGGCGCTTCGGGTTTTGGGTGCACCCAATTTGCCGCGAACGTGGTCGTCGACCCGGACCGGTTGGTAGTGAGTGTGGTCGCCTACGAACTCAGGGAGTGGGCTGACCACGACGTCGGGATCGGGGTAGTGGAACCAGGCGAACGAGCGCCGTCGAGCCGCCGCGCCCTGCGTCATCGGAACCACCCGGTGCAGGGTGGATGGCCAGGTGTCGTTGGTCCAGATGGCCAGCAGATCACCGACGTTCATCAGTAACGATCCGGGCTGCGGAACGACATCAACCCAGTCACCGTCGGGTGACACGATCTGCAAACCTGGAACGGGATCAGCCAGCAGCAAGGTGTAGCTGGTGTAGTCGCTGTGCGCCCCCATGCGGAGTTGCCCATCGGTGAGCTGTTCACGGCCGTCAGGGTCGGGTCGGTAGTCGATGCTGGCCAGCATGTCGGGACCGTGAAGGGACCGTTCGGCCAGATCGGGAATCCCGAGTTTCTCGCCGAGCAGACGATCTAGATGCTGACCGACCCGCGCGAATTCAGCCAGCATGGCGAGTGCGGCGGGTCGGAATGCAGGAACGGGACCGTCGGGCCAAGGGGTGGGCTGGATCAGGTCGGTCCATTGCTCTGGTGAGTCGGTACCGGCGTTGAAGCTTTCGAACAAATCGGGCGGTGTTTCCTTCCCGAGGCTGTAGGCCAGCGCTTCGCTTCCTCGGGAACGAAAACCGCGGTTGGCTAGCGGTTCAGGATGGACATGGCTGGCCTTGGTGGCGTCGGGCAAGGCAAAGAACGAGTCGGCCGCGGTCCGCAGGTCGTGGATGGTTTTGGGGTCCAACCCGTGCGAGGTCAACTCAACGAAACCGAACTGTTCTAAGGCGGCAAACAGTTGCGTTGCGCCATCAGGGTCGCGGAGGTCAACAGAAGGGATCACGGCGACAGGCTAGGCGCGCTCGGCCCCATCCCGAAGGATAATTCGCAGGCCTGTACATTACCCACTACGGTCGAGTCGATGAAGCAACCGTTGCTTGCCCCGGCGTTGCCTACGAACATCGAAACGTCCTCCGAAGGCTTTGAGCAGAACCGTCAGGACATGCTCGAGTTGATCGACGTGCACGAAAAGCTGTTGGAGATGGCCGCCGCGGGTGGCGGTGAGGCAGCCACCGAACGTCACCGCAGCCGCGGCAAACTCCCGATCCGCGAACGCATCGCAGCCGTGCTCGACCCTGACACACCCTTTCTGGAAATTTCACCCCTCGCTGGGTACGCGAGCCAATACCAATTGGGTGGCGGCATGGTGGCCGGGATCGGGATCATTGCTGGTACCGAATGCGTGATCATGGGCAACGACCCGACCGTGATGGCCGGCGCCCTCACCCCGTATGCCAGCAAGAAATGGATGCGGGCGCTGGAAATCGCCCGCGACAACCGGATCCCCTACGTGAGCTTCGTCGAATCCGCCGGTGGCGACCTTCGAGTGGGAGGTGGCAACCACGAACCGATCCCCGATGAAGACAACCCGCACGGTGCGCGCGGTCACGCCGACAACCCGACGCACTTCGCCGAAACCGGACGGTTCTTCTACGAGATGATCGAACTGTCGAAGATGCGTATCCCCACCGTCTGTGTCACCTTCGGTTCGTCAACCGCGGGGGGCGCCTATCAACCGGGACTGAGCGACTACAACATTTTCATCAAGGAGCAGACCTACGCGTTTCTCGCCGGCCCGCCACTGGTGAAAATGGCGACCGGAGAAATCGCCGACTCGGAAACCATTGGCGGCGCGCAGAAACACGCGGAAGTTTCGGGACTTGCCGAGTATTTGGCCGAAGACGAGATGGACGCCATCCGGCTCTGTCGCGAAGTGGTGTCTCATCTCAACTGGCGAAAACCAGATCACGAACCACGACTGCTTGCCGAACCTCCCTCGCTCAAGCCCGAAGATCTGCTCGGCCTGGTCAGCCGCGACCTCCGCAGTCCGCTCGACATTCGTGAAGTCATCGGCCGGGTGGCCGACGGCAGCCGGTTCGAAGAGTTCAAACCCCGCTACGGCTCCACCATGATCTGCGGGTGGGCATCGATCCACGGGTATCCGGTGGGTGTCCTTGGCAACAACGGAGTGATCTATCCGGACGCGGCGCAAAAAGCCGCCCATTTCATTCAACTCTGCAACCAGATCGACGTTCCGCTGGTGTTTTTCCAAAACATCACCGGCTACATGGTGGGCAAAGATTTCGAATCCGACGGCATCATCAAAAAGGGTTCGCAGATGATCAACGCGGTCACTAACTCGACGGTCCCTCATCTCACCGTCATCGTGGGAGCCTCCTACGGGGCGGGCACCTACGGCATGTCAGGACGGGCCTTCGGTAACCGCTTTACGTTCCTCTGGCCGACCGCCAAAATCGCGGTGATGGGCCCGAAGCAGATCGCTGGGGTGATGTCCGAAGTTCGCCGCGGACAAGCGCTGCGAGCCGGGGTCGAGATCGACGAGCAGAAAGAGGCCGAGCTGGTCGCCGCCGCCGAAGCCGCTCAAGAAAAAGGTTCGTTGGCGCTGCGAGCCACCGGAGCGATCAGCGACGATGGGATCATCGACCCTCGTGACACCCGCGATGTGCTCGGGCTTTGTCTCAGCATCGTGCGCAACCGGACCATTGAAGGCGCCGACGGGTACGGGGTGTTCCGGCTGTGAGCGAAACCCTGCATTCGATCCTGGTCGCCAACCGGGGAGAGATCGTCCAACGAGTGTTTCGCACCGCTCGTTCGATGGGTCTTCGCTGTATCGCCGTCTACTCCGACGCCGACCGTGACGCCCCGTTCGTAACCGACGCCGACATCGCCGTCCGGCTTCCCGGCGGCTACCTCGATAGCGACGCCATCCTGGCCGCGGCGCAACGCATGGGCGCGAACGCCATTCATCCCGGGTACGGGTTTCTTTCCGAGAACGCCAGTTTCGCCCGGGCGG
>Ga0075474_10000158_pt1 | contig 22964 bp, 21 predicted proteins | sample DEB08_DNA_2_FD_71485 | JGI IMG/M metagenome (GOLD analysis project Ga0075474, IMG submission 71485) | Aqueous microbial communities from the Delaware River and Bay under freshwater to marine salinity gradient to study organic matter... | ecosystem: Environmental > Aquatic > Marine > Coastal ...
GCAGATGGTACTGCCACTTGGTGGGAGAGTATGTCGCCGCCTTCTTTAAGACCCCAACACCAATGTTGGGGTCTTTTTTTTATCCCTGTTTTATCAGAAAAACACGTACCAAAACCGAAACAGAATTGGAAAATAATAGGCGTAGGTTTTTTCAAAAGAAGCAGGTACGTTTGGGGCGTACATAGAGTAATATTTAGATTTAAGGCGCTGCTAAGATAGGGTTTTAATAATTCAAAAAAAAAGCCCTCACTAGAAGGGCATTGAAATTTAATTTTGAGTTGTTATGCGGAGACTAAATCACCTTTGCTGTTTTTTTGAGGCAACTTGGATTGCCCCATCAAAAAAGTATCTATTTGATGCGCAGCTTCTCGCCCTTCGGAGATGGCCCAAACAATTAACGATTGGCCCCGGCGGGCATCCCCAGCACTAAAGATGTGAGGTTTATTGGTTTGATAACTTTTTTGTGTAGCAAGGTTGCCCCGATCCGTAAATGACAGTCCAAATTGAGCGGGCAGCGATTGCTCTGGCCCAGTAAATCCAAGGGCCAAAAGCGCCAAATCGCAAGGCCATTCTTTTTCGCTTCCGGGACGTTCTTCCATCTGAGGACGTGCGCCAGGAATTTTTTTCCAACGTACATCAACGGTTTTAAGTCCTTTTACATGGCCTTTGGCATCTTTTACAAATTCTTTGGTCAAGATGCTCCACTCACGATGCACCCCTTCTTCATGCGAAGAGCTTGTTTTGAGTCTAAAAGGCCAATAAGGCCAAGGATGTTCTTCAGAACGTCCTTCTTGCGGCTTGGGCATGATTTCAAAATTGGTAACACTTTTGGCTCCATGGCGATTGGAGGTGCCAATACAGTCCGATCCGGTATCCCCACCACCAATAACGATCACGTGTTTTCCTTTGGCATGAAGGGCGTTTTCTTCTTTGGTCAAGCCGTCAACGACCTTGTTGTTATGCGGGAGAAAATCCATCGCCTGAACCACCCCTTCTGCATCGGAACCAGGTATGGGTAAGTTTCTTTTTACGGTTGCACCGGTGCATAATACGATGGCGTCAAAATCGTTTTCTAGTGTTGCAGCTGGGATGTCTTTACCGATTTCGATACCGGTCTTAAAAATGATTCCTTCGGCTTCTAAAATCGATACACGTCGATCAATGATCTTTTTTTCGAGTTTAAAATCAGGAATACCATAGCGGAGTAAACCACCAATTTTGGCGTCTCTTTCAAAAACGGTAACACTGTGTCCAGCACGATTAAGTTGCTGTGCAGCTGCCAAACCTGCTGGCCCAGAACCGATTATAGCGACCGTTTTTCCGGTTCGTGTTTTGGGAGGTTGGGCCTGGATCCAGCCCTCGGCAAAACCGCGCTCAACGATGTACTTTTCGATGAGTTCTATCGATACTGGAGGGTTGATAATGCCCAACACACAGGCTTCTTCGCAAGGTGCAGGACATAGACGCCCTGTAAATTCTGGAAAATTATTGGTCGAATGCAGTATGTGCAAGGCTTTTTGCCATTCGTTTTTATAGACCGCATCGTTAAAGTCTGGAATCATATTGCCCAACGGACAACCGCTGTGGCAAAAAGGGACTCCACAATCCATGCAACGTGCCCCTTGATCTTGCACTTTTTGGGTTTCGAGTTCTAGGGTGAACTCCTTATAATGTTGAATACGATCTTTGGGTTCGATGACAGGTTCTTTGATTCTGTCAAATTCCATAAAGCCTCTTAGTTTTCCCATATTTAGGATATTTTTTCTTGTTCGTCTTGTTGCGCCAAAAGTTCTAAGGCGCGTTTATAGTCGGTGGGCATCACCTTGATAAAACAACTGCTGCTATCGGGCCATGTGTCTAGAATGGTTTTGGCCTTGACGCTTCCTGTATAATCAACATGATTTTCTAGTAGTTTCTGAAGCGTTTCGCGGTCTTGTTGGGTCAAGTCTTCGAGTTCGACCATTTCGAGATTGAATTTTTTCTCGTCAAAAATTCCTTTTTCATTGTAAAGGTAGGCGACACCGCCGCTCATTCCTGCAGCAAAATTTCGACCAAAATCACCCAATATAACAGCGATGCCCCCTGTCATATATTCACAGCCGTGATCTCCAATGCCTTCTACAACAGCGGTTGCTCCTGAGTTTCTAACACAAAAGCGTTCTCCAGCAATTCCATTGATATAGGCCGCTCCGTTGATGGCCCCATATAGGGCCACGTTTCCAATGATGATGTTTTCATCGGGTTTAAAGGTTGCTTCTTCAGGTACTTGGGCAATCAGTTTGGCACCCGAAAGGCCTTTTCCAAAATAGTCGTTAGAGGTTCCAACAACTTTCATAAACAATCCTTTGGTGGCAAAGGCCCCAAAGCTTTGACCTGCAGTTCCTTTAAACAATAAGCTCAACGTGTCTTCTGGCAATCCTTTAGCGCCGTGTATTTTAGAAATTTCATTGCTTAACAAGGCACCAACAGATCGGTTGGTGTTTCGTATCGGAAATTCGAGGTGCTGTGCTTCTTTTCTATAAATAGCGGGGTGTGCAGCCGCTACAATTTTAAAATCCAAGACATCTTTGAGTCCATGATCTTGGATTTGAGTGTTATAACAATCAACCGTTTCGGGCACATCGGGTTTGTGCAAAATTGCACTAAGATCAATGCCTTGCGCTTTGTAGTGGGAGATGGCTTTGTTCATGTTAAGTTTTTGGGATTGTCCCACCATTTCGTCAATGCTTCTAAACCCAAGTTGCGCCATAATTTGACGTAATTCTTCGGCAACAAAGTACATGTAGTTGATGACGTGCTCGGGTTGCCCTTTGAAATTTTTGCGCAGTTCGGGATCCTGAGTTGCAATCCCAACTGGGCAGGTGTTGAGGTGGCAGGCCCGCATCATAATACATCCGGAAGCCACTAAGGGTGCGGTCGAAAAGCCAAACTCTTCGGCGCCCAAAAGGCACGCTATGGCAACATCTCTTCCCGTTTTCATTTGCCCGTCACATTCGAGTACGATACGAGATCGCAAGTCGTTGAGTACAAGGGTCTGTTGTGCTTCAGCAATGCCCAATTCCCAGGGCAAGCCCGCATGTTTTAATGAGGTTAGCGGTGAGGCGCCTGTTCCGCCGTCGTAACCCGAAATCAGAATTACATCTGCCTTGGCTTTGGCCACTCCAGCAGCGATGGTTCCTACGCCTACTTCGGAGACCAATTTTACGTTGATACGCGCTTCGCGATTGGCATTTTTTAAATCGTAGATCAGCTGAGCCAAATCTTCAATAGAATAGATGTCATGGTGTGGAGGAGGTGAAATCAATCCAACATAGGGGGTTGAATTTCGAACCGATGCAATGTATGGATTTACTTTTGGACCGGGGAGCTGCCCGCCTTCTCCGGGTTTGGCTCCTTGCGCCATTTTGATTTGAATTTCTTTTGCTGAACTCAAATAATGGCTCGACACCCCAAAGCGGCCCGAAGCCACTTGTTTGATGGCACTGTTGCGCCAGTCGCCACCCAGGTCAGGTTGAAAACGTTTGGGATCTTCTCCTCCTTCGCCAGAGTTGCTTTTGCCTCCAATACGGTTCATGGCAATTGCTAGATTTTCATGCGCTTCTGCGCTGATGGAACCCAACGACATGGCTCCTGTCTTGAAACGTTTGACAATTTTGGTCCAAGGTTCTACTTCGTCAATCGAAATCGGATCGTAGCTCGAAAATTCAAAAAGCCCTCTGAGGGTCATTAATTTTTCGCTTTGCTCGTTGATCAATGCAGAAAATTGACTGTAACTTTCGTAGTTATTCTGACGAACGGCTTGTTGCAATTTGGCAATCGAAGCGGGATTAAACATATGTGCTTCTCCAGAGCGACGCCAGCGGTATTCGCCGCCAATTTCGAGCGAATTGCCATTTTCATCTTTGTGCTGGTAGGCTTTTTTGAAACGGCGGGCAATTTCTTGCTCTAGCTCATAGAGTCCAATTCCTTCGATGCGAGTGGCGGTATTTCGGAAGTATTTTTCAATGAATTTTTTATTCAATCCAAGGGCTTCAAAAATTTGAGCACCACGGTAGGAGTGCAAGGTCGAAATCCCAATTTTGTTCATGACTTTGACAATGCCTTTGGCAATCGCTTTGTTGAAATTTTTGATGGCAGTATCGACAGTAAGGCCAGTAATTTCTTCGGTTTTGATTTGATGCGCAATTATTTCGTTTACCAGATATGGATTTATGGCACTGGCTCCATAGCCAAATAGTAGGGCAAAGTGATGTGGCTCGCGGGGTTCTGCAGATTCGATAATGATGCCAATTTTGGAGCGGAGTTTGGCCGCTTTGATTGAGTGGTGGACATAGGAGCAGGCCAAAAGCATGGGAATTGGAGCAAATTGAGGATTGACTCCACGATCGGATAAAATGATGATGTTTTTTCCTTGTGCAATGGCTTTTTGGGTATCCGACACCAATCGGTTGAGTGCTGCTTCGAGACCATTTAGTCCTGTATTGATTTCATAAAGTGTGTTGATCGAAATGGCATTGAAATCAGGATGTTTTAAAAATTTGATCTTATCCAAGTCCTCGTTAGAAATAACAGGATTTTTAATATTTAGTTTTTTGGCATGGTCGGCCTTGATGTCAAAAATATTGTAATCGCTGCCAATCGACAGGCTTGTGTCCGTTACAATTTCTTCTCGAATACCATCAAGTGGTGGGTTGGTGACTTGCGCAAAAAGTTGTTTGAAATAGTTGTAGAGTAGTTGCGGCTGATCCGATAGTACGGCCAAAGGCGTGTCTGTTCCCATAGATCCAATAGCTTCTTTGCCCTCCACGATCATGGGATTGAGTATGGTTTTTAGGTCTTCTTGCGTATATCCAAAAATCCGCAACCGTGTTTCGAAGTCTTCGGATTCGGTTGGTGTTGGATTGCCGGTGTAGGAGATGTCTTTGAGGGGCAATAATTCTTTGTTGAGCCATTGGCGATAGGGGTGTTTGGAGACAATTTGTGTTTTGATTTCATCATCTCCGATAATACGACCTTCGTCCATATTGACTAAGAACATTTTGCCGGGCTCTAGGCGTCCATGTTTTACGATGTTTTCGGGAGCAATATCAAGGACTCCGGTTTCTGAAGACATGATGACATAGCCGTCTTTGGTCACAGAGTAGCGCGAAGGTCTGAGCCCATTGCGGTCGAGCAATGCGCCGATATACTTGCCATCTGTAAAGGGAATGGATGCCGGGCCATCCCAAGGCTCCATGATGCACGAATTGTATTCATAAAACGCTTTTTTGTCATCACTCATTGCACTGTGTTTTTCCCAGGCTTCTGGGACAAGCATCATCATTACTTCGGGCAAAGAACGCCCAGTGGCAAGAAGCAACTCGACGACCATATCCATGGAGGCCGAGTCGGATTTTCCTGGAAGGATTATGGGGCATATTTTTTTGAGATCTTCTTTGGAAAACCACTCGCTTGCAAACAGTTCTTCGCGGGCTTGCATACGGCTGAGGTTGCCTCTAAAGGTGTTGATTTCTCCATTGTGGCACATATAGCGAAAAGGTTGTGCCAAATCCCAAGTTGGGAATGTATTGGTAGAAAAACGTTGATGTACCAATGCCAGTCGGGTGACCAATTCAGGGTCTTTGAGGTCTTTGTAATAGACATTGATGTCTTCGGGGACTAATAAGCCTTTGTAGATCAGCGTATGGGTGGACAAGCTTGGAAGGTAAAAATAATTGGCTTGGGAGAGTTTGGAATTCCAAATTTGATGTTCTGCGATTTTGCGTGCAGTAAATAGTTTGATGTTGAAAAGGTGTTCGCTGAGTTGTTCACTGCCTTTGCCCACAAAGACTTGCATGATATAAGGCTCGGTTTGCGCTGCAATTGTCCCAACGGTGCTGCGGTCTACAGGTACCGTGCGCCAGCCCAATACTTCTAATCCCTGATTGGCAATTTCTGTTTCAAATTGAGCGATGCAATATTGACGTTGATTTTCTTTGCGGGGCAAAAAAACCATTCCTGCTGCATATTGGTGCGGCTCGGGAAGTTCGAAAGCACAATTTTTCTTTAAAAATAAATGTGGGATTTCGATGAGAATTCCAGCACCATCACCCGTTTTGCCATCGGCACTTACGGCACCACGGTGTTCTAGTTTTACAAGAATATCAAGTGCTTTATGTATGATGTCGTTGGTGCGATTGCCTTCTAAACTACAAATAAACCCAGCACCACAATTGTCGTGCTCATTGGCTGGGGAATAAAGCCCTTGTTCTTTTGGAAACATAAAGTTGTTGTTTTTTTAAGAAATCAAAAATACGGGTTCTCTTTTTTCTAAGGGAGCCAAGCGGTTTTAACCTTTTTGAAAATGAAAGAATCCTGATTTTGACCCCAAAAAATTATTAATATAATAATGTAAGACCTATAAAAATTATAAATTGACTAATCCTCATTTCATTCCGATGGTTTTAGTACATTAATCTAAGATTTTATAAAAATGGAAAGAGCGATCTATCGTGTGATTGGATTGATGTCCGGTACTTCTTTGGACGGTGTGGATTTGGCCGAAGTGACCTTCGAAAAAAAAGACCACTGGCACTTTGACATGGGCGTTTGTGCTACGTATCCCTATCCCGATTATTGGTATCAGAAGTTGGCGAATTTGACCTCTTATTCACGAGCTGATTTAGCAGATTTGGATCATGAGTTTACGCGTTATTTGGGAGATTGCGTCAATAGATTTTGTCACGAGCACCAGCTACCCAAAGAAGTTTTTTTATCCTCGCACGGGCATACGGCCCTACACCAGCCACAACGAAGTATTACGTACCAATTGGGAAATTTGCCTGCTTTGGCAAGCCATACACAACGCACCGTTGTTTGTGATTTTAGATCACAGGATGTTGCGCTTGGGGGGCAAGGGGCGCCTTTGGTACCAATAGGGGACCAGTTGTTGTTTTCTACCTACGATGCATGTGTGAATCTTGGTGGTTTTGCCAATATTTCTACCACCCATCAAGGGGCATACAAAGCCTATGATATCTGTGCGGTAAATACGGTTCTAAATCGCTTGGCATCTCGGCTAAACAGGCCCTATGATGAGGATGGTAAATGGGCCCGAAAAGGGCAGATGATTGTTTCTCTTTTTGATCGGCTTCAGGGGTTAGATTTTTATCGTCAAGCGGCTCCAAAGTCTTTGGGGGTAGAATGGGTGTCGGAGCATATAGTGCCAATTTTTTCAGATTTTCAAACGGCCTCAGTAGAAGATTTGCTGCATACCTATACCCAACATATAGCACTTCAAATTGCAAATCAGCTTCCTCAACAAGGTAGGATTTTGATAACGGGTGGTGGTGCTTTCAATCGGTTCTTGATTCAAAGGATTCAGGAACAAACCCAATCCCAAATTGTGGTTCCGGAAGCGGGTATTGTAGCCTATAAAGAGGCGTTGATTTTTGGTTTTCTTGGAGTCTTAAAGCTAAGGAATGAAACAAATTGCCTTGCGGGTGTTACTGGAGCTCAAAAAGACCACAGTTCTGGACAGATATTTTTTCCCTAACACTTTTTTATGACTGAATAATGTTTACTTTAGTTCCGACATATGGAAAGTTTGTTTATGGATAACTTTCAGAAATACAATCATACATGGAACTTCTTCTAATTGCAATCTTTGTAACTGGATATCTAGCGATTACACTCGAGCATACGCTAAAAATTGATAAACTGATTCCTGCCTTGGCAATGATGGCCCTGTTGTGGGCGATTGTGGCAGTGACCCACCTCCCTGTTTTTGAAGTGGATACTGCCCTTAAAGAATTGAAACCGACCCATCTCGATGAAATTTTATTGCATCATTTGGGGAAAACCGCAGAGATTCTGATTTTCTTATTAGGCGCCATGACCATTGTAGAAATCATTGATTATTTTAATGGATTTGCGACCATAAAATCATTTATAAAAACCAAAAAACTAAAAAGCCTACTCTGGATTTTTACCTTGCTAGCCTTTATACTTTCTGCCATAATTGATAACCTGACCGCTACCATTGTATTGATTACTATTTTGCAAAAAGTGATCAAACAACGCGATCAAAGAATTTGGTTTGCAGGACTGATTATTATTGCTGCAAACGCTGGAGGAGCCTGGTCTCCAATAGGAGACGTTACCACCACAATGTTGTGGATTGGCAAGAAGGTTACTACCATAAAATTGATTAGTTATTTGTTGCTACCATCTTTTGTTTGTCTTGTGGTTCCTGTATTGATCGCGTCTTATTTACCTGCTTTTCGAGGAGAATTGCAAACGGTTGAGAATGATGAGGTCGGAACCGAACACAAGCATGGAGCAACCATGCTTTATTTGGGCCTCTCGGCGATCGTATTTGTGCCTATTTTCAAAACCCTTACCCATCTTCCACCCTATGTAGGTATGATGCTCTCGCTGGCCGTTGTTGCTACATTTGCTGAGATTTTTAGCAATGCAAAAATCAACATCACTTCCATCGATGAAGAACATACGCAACATGCAAACCATAGCCCTGTGCACAGTTCGTTATCAAAAATTGAGTTGCCCAGCATTCTCTTTTTTTTAGGGATACTCATGGCGGTGGCTGCTCTAGAGTCTTTGGGATTGTTGTTTGGTTTTGCCGGTTCACTCAACCAAGCCATACCCAATACAGATATCGTTATTGCCTTGTTGGGCGTGGGCTCTGCTGTCATTGACAATGTGCCTTTGGTAGCTGCAAGTATGGGAATGTTTTCAGAACCTACAGACAATCCACTTTGGCACTTTATTGCCTTCTCGGCAGGAACAGGTGGTAGCATGCTGATTATAGGTTCAGCAGCAGGTGTTGTGGCAATGGGTATGGAAAAAATTGACTTTTTCTGGTATCTGAAAAAAATATCCGGATTGGCCTTTATTGGCTTTGCAACCGGAGCAATAACCTTTATTCTTTTACGCGATTTTATCTTTGTATAATTAATTTTAAAAAAACGCGTTTAATGATATAATCCATCATTAAAAACATGACAGGTATTCAAGACTCAGGACTCCCTATACAAGAAGAAAAAACCCTTTCGCTTATCGAATTGATTCAAAATGGTGGCCTTGGTGGGCAACTAATCATTGGGGTGCTTTTTGTGCTATTGCTTATTGTAATTTACATCTATTTTGAACGGTTGTTTGCAATTCGATCGGCATCCCGATTTGACGCCAACTTTATGCCACAAATACGAACCTATGTCATTGGTGGAAAAATTGAAGGCGCACAGGCTTTGTGTATGAATCAAAACAAACCCGTGGCACGTATGATATCTAAAGGTATTTCTCGGATTGGGCGCCCCTTAGAAGACATCAATACCGCAATCGAAAATGCCGGGAGATTAGAAGTATATAAATTGGAAAAAAACGTCAGCGTCCTCGCTACCATAGCTGGAGCCGCACCAATGATTGGGTTTTTAGGAACCGTTATTGGGATGATTCTTTCCATCTTTGAAATTTCTAATGCAGGAGGCAATATAGACATGAAACTGCTATCGGATGGTTTGTACACGGCCATGACCACTACGGTTGCGGGTCTTATTGTTGGAATCATTGGTTATATCACCTACAATCATTTGGTTGTAAAAACCAATAAAGTGGTTTATCAAATGGAATCCAGCGCGCTGGATTTTTTGGATTTGCTAAATGAACCCGCTTAAGTCATGAATTTAAGAGGGCGAAATAAAATCACTCCAGAATTCAACATGTCCTCCATGACCGACGTGGTGTTCTTGCTATTGATTTTTTTCATGATTGCTTCGACTTTGGCCAAGCAGCTCAACACCATTGAGGTGCAGCTACCCGAGGCTAAAGGAAAAACCGAAAACCGCAATACCGTAGCGGTCACGATCAGTGCCAATAATCAATTTTATGTAGATGAATTATCGGTTTCTAAAGGAGCATTGCGGAGTACCCTACTACAAAAAGTAAGTCGGCTTAGCACACCTTCAATCGTATTACGCGCAGCTAAAAATGTAGCGATAGATCAAGTTGTTTATGTTATGGATCTTGCCAATCAAAATGGGATTAAGGTTGTTTTAGCAGTTGACACGCAATAAAATGAAATTTTTAGAAACGCAACACGAAAAAAAATCTGCGGTAATAACAACACTAATTGCCTTGCTTCTGATGTTGTTGTTTTTTGTTTTAGGACTTACGTACTATGATCCACCGGTTGCCTATGGTGTTGAGGTCAATTTTGGCACTTCCAATCGGGGTAGTGGACCCGAGCAGCCCCAATCAGCGGTAGCTACACAGCCCAAAACGAAGTCCGTACAACCGACACCAAAGACCACTACCAGCACCCCAAAAGCACAACCCCAAACAAGCCCAAAAGAAGTTCTTACACAAGAAGAAAGTACGGTGAGCATCCCGGAAGAAAAAAAAGAGAAACCGGCCCCCCAAATTCAAGAGGTCAAAGAAACTGAAGCGCCTCCCACCGAAGCTACACCACCCCAGCCTCAAGTTTCTGAAGCGACAAAAAATGTTTTAAAAAATCTGATTCAAGGACAACAACAAAATACCCAAACCCAAACCGGTGAAGGAGACGATACCCAAGCTGGAGATAAAGGAAAAGAAGATGGCAATCCTTACGCCAACAGTTATTATAACACAGCGGGCCCTGGTGGATCGGGTACTGGCTATGGACTAAACGGAAGAAATTTGCAAACCAGTGGAAAAGTAGCTCAGGATTGCAACCAAGAAGGAATTGTTGTAGTCCGTATAACGGTTGATAATAATGGCAACGTAGTAGAGGCACAACCCGGAGTCAAAGGCACCACAAATTCACACCCCTGTTTGTTGACGCCGGCCAAAGAAACGGCGCTGTTGCACCGCTGGAATCCAGACGCCAAAGCGCCAAACAAACAAATCGGTTTTATTGTAATCCAGTTCAAATTACGTGAATAAGCCCCCAAAAAATTATGATGAGGTCATCGATTGGCTTTATCAGCAGTTGCCCCAATTTCAGACCCATGGAGCTGCAGCATTTCGACCTGGTTTAGAAAAAATCACCCGCTTGACCCAATACCTTGGAGATCCACAAAAGCAATATCCAACCCTTCATATTGGAGGCACTAACGGCAAAGGATCGACTTCACATATGCTGGCTGCGGTATTGCAAAAAGCAGGCTATCGAGTAGGTTTGTACACATCCCCACACCTTAAAGATTTTAGAGAACGGATCAAAATCAATGGCCAGCAGATTGCCAAATCACAAGTAGTTGATTTTATTCAGCTGCATTTTTTATTTTTTCAAGAACAACACCCAACTTTTTTTGAACTTACCGTTGCGATGGCGTTTGAAATTTTTAAAATAGAAAAAGTTGATATCGCTGTGATCGAAGTGGGTATGGGTGGCCGATTGGACGCAACCAATATTATAGACCCACTTCTTTCTATAATCACAAACATCAGTCTGGATCACACCCAATATTTGGGGACGGATCGTGCACAAATTGCAAAAGAAAAAGCCGGAATCATTAAGCCCCATACCCCCGTTATTATTGGAGAAAAAGACCCCGAAACCGCCGCTGTTTTTGAGTCCAAAGCCCAAGCCGTATGCGCCCCAATTTTTTATGCCGAGGATTTTGAGCTTCCAAAACCATTACAAACCGATCTGAAGGGGATTTATCAATATAAAAACCTTCAAACCACATGTACTGCTTTGCAACAACTCGAAGGATTCGAAATCGCTTCAGATGCCCTCGAAAATGGATTAACGCAAGTGGCCAAAACCACCGGACTAATGGGGCGTTGGCAAACGATATCTTCAGCACCTAAGATCATCGCAGATGTCAGTCATAATGAAGCAGGATTTGGCTTTTTAAAAGCACAGCTAAAAGGGGAGAATTTCAACAAATTGCACGTGATTATTGGTTTTGTAAAAGACAAAGACCTAAAAAACATCCTTTCTTTTCTACCCCAAGAGGCCTCCTATTATCTTACACAGGCAAATGTTCCCAGATCGTTGGGTGTTTTTGATTTGGAAGCTATTTTTAAAGAAACCACCCTTCGACATTCAACACATCTCAGTGTTGCGGCAGCTTTGGAAAGTGCTAAACACCATGCTGAAAAACAGGATCTGATTTTGATTACGGGAAGCACCTTTGTGGTTGCCGAAATCCTATAAAGCTGTGGGTTTGGAAGCCCACCAATAAACAGTAGGTCAACCGGCCAATGGAAGTTTTTTTTTATAGAAATTCTACTCCCCTTTGATTCGTCAAAAAAATTAGATTAATTTATGAGATATTTAATCGAGTAGTCCTATATTTGCCCTCGCAAAGAATTTAAAGTTTACAGTTGCTTTTAAAATTCTTTGTTCCTAACTACGGGCGCGTAGCTCAGTTGGTTCAGAGCACCTGGTTTACACCCAGGGGGTCAGGGGTTCGAATCCCTTCGCGCCCACAGCAAGACAAATCCTGATGCTTATTCATCAGGATTTTTTTTTGAATTATTTTAAGGTAGTTGAAAAAGATCCTCGACCGTACAGTTGAGGGTTTTTGCAATCTTTAGGGCCAAAACGGTTGATGGGACGTACATGCCGTTTTCGATTGCGTTAATGCTTTTTCTGGAGACCTCGGCATGTTCTGAAAGCTCTTGTTGTGTTAGACCTGCAGATTTACGAAAGGCTTCAAGTTGGTTTAATAGTTTTTTGTGGTCTTTTCCCAAAACTACCTTTTTTCAAATTTTTCGACTGCGTCTGTCAACTCTTTGCCGGTGTTGGGGTATAGGTAACCAGCAATCAGCGTACCAATGCCTATGGTACCGACCAATAATCCGATGCCTTCAAATACGATTCCTAGCCAAACATAGCCGAATAAGTAGAGGCCGAGGCCTACAAAAAATGTAATTACCCCATTTCTTCGATAGTCTATGGGCTCTTTTTTGCGGGCGTCGAAAATGGCAATAAGCTCGTCAATTTTTGAGGCATCGTCTAAATGCTTCGAGATTTCGATTGCAGCTTCGCGCTTGCCTTTATTTTCATGATACTGCCATATGAATACGGCAATCGGGATTATAACTCCAGTGGCCATTCCGAAAAGGGGGATTAAAATTTCCATGATTTTCTTGTTTAATTGTAACGCAAACGCAACAATTTTTTTCAATATGACACGTAAAGGTTACAAAATAATGTAAAAATCTTTTAAGAAATAAAAAGCCCGAACATGGTTCGGGCTTTTGCAAAACAAAAATTATTTTTATTTAGGCGGTATGGAACAGCTTGTCCATTTTTTCTTTTTCTTCATCTGCCAATTGGGCATCTACAAGAATTCTACCACTGTGTTCATCGGTGATGATTTTGGCGCGTGAAGCGATTTCCATTTGCGTTTGTGGCGGAATCGTAAAATACGATCCACCTGAGGCCCCACGATCTACAGCTACAACAGCGAGACCATTTTTTACATTTCCACGGATGCGTTTGTAGGCATCGATCAAATGTTTTTCGATATTTTTTTCGAACTCTTCAGATTTTTTAAGAAGGGCTTCTTCTTCTTTTTGTGTTTCAGATAAGATATCGTTGAGTTCTTTCTTTTTGCTGTCTAGGTGTGCTTGACGGCCCGCAATCTTTTCTTGAAGTTCTTCGATGGTCAGGTTGGTCTGTTCTATTTTGGCTTGAAACTCTTTGATGCGCTTTTCAGAAAGTTGAATTTCTAACTCTTGGTACTCTTGTTCTTTCACAATAGAGTTATACTCTCGGTTATTTCGAACATTTTTGAGATTGGCTTCATACTTTTTTGCAGTTTCTTTAGCCACTTCAATGTTGTTTTTCAACGTTTTTATTTGCGTGTTGTGTTCGCTGATTTCGTCAGTAAACTTTTCCAAGCGCTTATTGAGTCCTTCAACTTCGTTTTCGAGGTCTTCAACCTCAAGAGGGAGTTCTCCACGTACGTTTCTAATTTCGTCAATACGTGTATCGATCAATTGTAAATCGTAGAGTGCTCGAAGTTTTTCTTCTACTGTTATTTCTTTTTTCTTGGCCATAGTTAGAAATAGTTAACTGGATTTGTTGATTGCGCTAAAGCGAACGCAAAATTAGGTATTTTTTTGTTAAGAAAATCAAGGATTAAATTTTTTGTAAACTGCTCACTTTCATAATGTCCTATATCGACCAATAAGAAGGTGGTGTCGCCTTGGAAAAAGTCGTGATATTTAAGGTCTGCCGTCACATAGGCGTCAGCTCCTTGGGCTTTGGCTTGTGCGATAGCAAAGCTGCCCGAGCCACCTAAAACGGCCACTTTTTTGATATTTTTTTTCGGCAAGCGCGAGTGTCTCAAAGGTCCCGTAAGCATTTTTTGATGGACAAAGGCGAGAAAATCTTCTGGAGTTAGAGGAGCTTCTAGTTGGCCGACCATTCCCATACCAATTTTTTGATTGACATTGTCTAGAGGCGTGATCTCATAGGCAATTTCTTCGTACGGATGGGAGGCAAATAGGGCTTTAAGGACATCTGCTTCCAAGTGTTTCTTATAGACCAAATGGAGTTGTACTTCGCTAACTTTTTCATCTTGACCTGCTTTACCTAGGGAGGGGTTACTGCTTTGATCGCCCCGAAATGCACCCGTACCCGTATTGCTAAAACTACATCGATCATAGCTGCCGATTTGTCCAGCACCCGCTGCATGCAGGGATTCTAAAAGTGTTTCTGCGTGCTGCTGTGGCACATAGGTTGTGAGTTTTTTTATGGTGTTTTTTTTGGGAAGCAACAGTTGCCGATTTTTTAAGCCCAATTGTCGGGCAATACCAAAACTAACCCCCTCGATGTGATTGTCAAGTGCCGTGTGAAGCGCATAGATGCAGATGTCATTTTTAATTGCTTCGAGGACGGTTTGCTCGACATAATCACTGCCAGTTAGGCGCTTTAGCCCTTTGAATATAATAGGATGAAAGCTTATAATCAGGTTGCAGTTTTTGGATTTTGCTTCTAAAATTGTTTCAGGAAGGGTATCGAGTGTGATCAATGCCCCAGTACATTTTTGGTGTGCATTGCCAACCAGCAAGCCCGTATTGTCAAAATCCTCGGCATAGGCTTTTGGGGCCCAAGCTTCGAGTATGTTAAGTATTTCTTGAATTTTCATTAATTGGTCAATGATTACAAATATAATATTATCTTTTTGGGCATGAAAAAGCGCTTGTGGTTCTTGGCTCCTTTTGCAGGGCTTTATGCACTAGTGATGGAAATTCGCAATCGGTTGTTTGACCTGGGGATTTTTAGTGCATTGATCCCTCCTACATCAAGTATAGGCGTGGGCAATTTGTCTGTAGGGGGGACGGGCAAATCTGTGGTTGTTGATTATCTGATTGCCCAGTTGAAAACCTCTCACAATTTGGGCGTAATCAGCCGGGGGTATGGCCGTAAAACACGTGGCTATTTGATTGCGAATCCTAAAAGCACTGCCGATCAAATTGGGGACGAACCTTTTCAATTTTTACAAAAACATCCCACAATACGACTGGTTGTTTCTGAAAGCCGCAGTTTGGCAGTTCAAAATTTAGGGGTTTCGGATCCGGGGCTCACGCGGCTTATTTTTGATGATTGCTTGCAACATCGTTGGATAAAACCTCAAAAAATGATTTTGACAACCACGTATCAAAATCCTTATTTTTTGGATTTTGTACTTCCTGTTGGGCGCCTTCGTGAGTTGCAAAAAGGCTGTCGGCGTGCCGATGTGATTTTGGTCACCAAATGCCCCGAAAACCTATCGCCAGAAGTGCAAAACGATTTTGCCAAGCGACTGCAGCTACAACCCCATCAAAAACTATTTTTCTGTACCATCAAATACGCAACATTTTGCCATGGAAAAAAGCGAATGCTAAAGGTGCAGGATCTCAAGTTGCAAGACATTCTATTGATTACAGGTATTGCTAACCCCCAATCACTTTTGGATCAGTTAGCGCAATTAAACCTCATTTTTACACACCTTTCTTTTCCCGATCATCACGAATTTACGGCCGCGGATATTCAAAAAATCGAAACTACGGCTGCGCAAAAAATTGTGTTGACTACCGAAAAAGACTACGGCCGTTTGGCACCCAAACTCTCCAATATCGACCACTTATATTATTGGCCTATTGACTTGGGTTTTGTGACAGAAGCACAACAAAAAGCATTTAACGGCTGGCTAAACACCTAGATTATTGGATGTGTTTATGGGCTTTATAGCTTGATCTTACAAGGGGGCCACTTTCTACGTGTCTAAACCCAAGGTCTTTGGCAAAGGCTTCGTAGCGACCAAATTCTTCTGGGTTTACAAATCGTGAAACCGGTAGGTGTTTTTTGGTGGGTTGCAAATATTGTCCAATTGTGACTACATCGACATTGGATTTACGAAGGTCGTGGAGGCTTTCGAATACTTCTTCTTCAGTTTCACCAAGACCGAGCATGATTCCAGATTTTGTACGGTGAATGCCTTGCGCTTTTAGGTAGCGAAGTACTTCGAGGCTTTGGTCGTATTTTGCTTGGATTCTAACTTGGCGGGTCAGTCTTCTTACGGTTTCGATATTGTGCGAAACAACCTCTGGAGCAACGGCTATAATCCGATCTAAATTGGTTGTGTTTCCTTGAAAATCGGGGATTAAGGTTTCTAGAGTGGTTTGTGGGTTGAGCCGTCGGATGGCGAGTATGGTTTCTGCCCAAATGATGGATCCCATATCTTTGAGATCATCTCGGTCAACAGAGGTGATCACGGCATGTTTGATGTTCATCAATTTGATGGAACGGGCTACTTTTTCGGGTTCTGCCCAATCTACGGTATCAGGTCGCCCTGTTTTTACACCACAAAATCCACATGAACGGGTGCAGATATTACCCAAAATCATAAAGGTGGCCGTTCCTTCTCCCCAACATTCGCCCATATTGGGGCAACTGCCCGAGGTGCATATGGTGTGTAATTTGTACTTGTCCACAAGACCCCTAAGCTCGGTATATTTTTTCCCAGTAGGAAGCTTTACTCGAATCCATTCGGGTTTGCCAATTTTTGATTTTTTTTCTGCTACAACTGCCACGCGTTCCATTTTTTTTCAAAGATACTAAGTTCCGCTAAAATAGACTGACCAAATACCCAAGGGTAAATCCAGAGAGTAACAAAAGACTCACGATGCTTAATAGGCGTAATCCTTTTTTGGGTTGGTCTTTTTGGGGCATATGCTGGCTGATGACTAAGCGATAATTTAAGAACGCATATAGCGGTGCTGTAATAAAGGATAAGACCGTCGCTATCTGAACCAATAGGCCCATTTCTGATAGTAAAAAAAAGAAGATTAGCGATGTTCCCAAAGCCAAAGCGATGATCCAATGCAAATAGTGGTCTTTATCGTGTTTAAACAAGAGTTGTGTTGTCCGCGACATGGAGCGTGGAGAAGCGTCTAAAGTCGTAATGGTAGTCGAAAACATAGTTGTAAATGCCGCGATGGCAATAAGACCATAGGCTCCTTGCCCAAGATTGGTGGTATAAAGATCGATGAGTTGCCCAGCAAATACAGCACCTTGACTCGAAAAACTTGCCCCCGAACCATACATGACCAATGCGCCTAAACCGATAAAACACAAGCCCAGGACTACAGTAGCGATATAACCAACATTGAAATCAAAGATGGCACCCTTGAGATCCAGGGTTTTTCCTAGGGCTTTCTTTTTTTCTAAAGACCAAATCGAATGCCAAATTGAAATGTCCAACGGCGCAGGCATCCAACCCATAAAAGCAATCAAAAACAACATGCCCGACCCTTTGGGAAATACTTGAGTTATCGGCACTGCTTGCTCAGAATTTGAAAAGGCAATCAAGACGGCCAAAATGCTGCTTAGCGCAAGCGTAAGTATGATGATTTTGATAAATCGGTCTAAGAGGTGGTATTTGCCAATCAACAAAATGGCAAAACATATTGCAGTTAGAATGATGCTCCAATTGACCGCATTGGTCATGCCAAAAAGTTCGGTTGCAATTCCTGCAGTTACCACGGTAACGGCGGTTTGGATGGTAAACATGGTGGCAAAATTTAATATAAAATAGCCCCATAGATATCCTTTTCCCAATCGGTAATAGCCATCTAAAAGACTTTCTCCAGTTGCCAACGCATAACGTGGTCCATATTGGAAAAAGGGGTATTTAAAGAGATTGACAAGCAACAGGGCCCAAAGTAGCCCCCATCCAAAGTCGGCCCCTGCGCGGGTTGATTGTACCAAGTGCGAAACGCCAATGGCAGCTCCTGCAAACAAGAGGCCTGGGCCAAGTTTACGTAGTGTTGTAATCATTAAAATTAATGTGTTCTGCGAGCACTTTTTTGGCCCGCAATAGTTTAACTTTTATAGTATTTATCGGTTGATCCAGCGCAATGCTCAGTTCTTTATAACTGTGTTCTTCAAAAAACCGCAATTGGATCAGCTTGCGGTATTCGGGTTTTAAAATTTTTAGGGCTTTTAGAACCTGCTCTAGGCTTTGAGAAGCAATCATCAACTCTTCTGGGGAAGGGGTCGTAGTGCTGATGGTTTCTGTCGCTTCCTCTTTGGCTGTGGGACCTGTTAGGCGTCTTTGACTTTTACGGATTTGATCAATTTGAAGGTTTTTTGAAATGGTGAGCAGCCAAGTGCTAAACGCATATTCTGGATTATAGGTATCGATTTTATCAAACGCTTTTGCCAGGGTTTGGATGCTCAATTCTTCTGCGGTATGGTCGTTTTTGGTGTTTTTGAGTTGAAAATTGAAAACCAAAGACCAATAATGATCAAACAGGGCATTAAATGCTTTTTGATCGTTATTTTGAGCCGCGACAATGATCTCATGCAACACTTCTGTAGCCATTCCAATTGGATTCTAACCGAAAACTACAAAATTAATTTAGATGTTGGGCAGTGTTACGACACTCTTGTTCTTCAGGCATTTTGCCGCACAACCCACATGGTTTGTTGTCTTTATTGAGAAACGGGCTTTGACTGGCGCAGGTCCCTGCAAATTTTCCATCTTTTTTGGTCCATATTTTTATAGCAATCCCTGCAAAGGCCAATCCCAAAAGTCCAAAAGTGAGTAGAAATAATTTCATGCTCCAAAAGTACACAATTATAAAGGATTTAAAAGGAGCGAAACACCCTGAAAATTGTAGGACATATATTACAATTTTCAATTTGATCAATGGCCATAAAAAAATAGGGATTACCAAAATCCACTTCAATAAAACCAATTATTACTCTAATTACTACAACACACAAATAGGACTGCATATTTGTTTTGCATTCGTTTTTAAAGCGCGATACCTCATTGTACAATCTTATATTTTTGCTAATGAAGCCAACAGTACAAAAAAAATCCATTCTCAATGTTTCCCTTACTCCTAAGGAGTTTTCAGTACTCCAAGCAACGGCCATGGGCTTTGGAGCTGCTGCAATCCAAGAGTTATGGGATTTGAGTGATGATGATTATCGCATAACATGTTCGAGTCTTTTTGCCAAAATGGGCGTCAAAGACTTAGATGAAGACCTGAGCAAAGAGTCCAAATCCTTTTTGATGCGTCATGTGTATCGGGTTCAAAAATTGTCAACCAAATTTTATGAGTTTCGACTGGCCTACAACAATCAGTTGGGAAACAATGATTTCCCAAACTACATACGGATTAATAATTTTGGAAAACGAAAAACAGGATGGTTTAGTTATCATCCACAAAAAATAGAAGTCAGTCTCAGTGGACAAATACGCCGAGCTGCAATACCGACATTGTCAACCCAAAAACCCCAAACTTCCATGAGCTAAACTTCCTTTTCTAAAATCGATTATCGGCTATCGCAACAGGCGAAGTCGAAAACGATACACAACGTTTTCATTAAATAAATATAGTGTTGTGGTTTGATTGCAATTGAAAAGGAAGTGGCTTGGAAGTGTTTACAAAAGCGCGGCGCTGTTCTTCCAAACAATATTTAGATAAAGCCCCATATATACCAGTGCAACGGTAAATTTTAGGAATACGCCGGTCAAAAACCCAATTATGGACCCTAAAGCCGCACGCAAAGCAGTCTTTTTGTTTTGAGGATCTTGCACCAGCTCTCCGATGTAGGCCCCTACAAAGGGGCCAATTAGTACTCCAAAAGGTCCTAAAAACAACAAACCAATCAGCACCCCAATTGTAGCACCTAACATGCCTTTTTTACTCCCACCAAATTTTTTGGTACCCAAAATGGGAATGATGTAATCCAACACAAATATCCCCAGCGCAATGACAAATGTAATCACCAAAAAGGAGGTGTTTTCTTCTATGGCTTCTGTTTTGTGCAATAAAAAAAGACCAACCCAGCTCGTAAGAGGACCTGGTAAAATAGGCAAAAAACTGCCGGCCAATCCAAGTAGAATAAACAAAAAACTTAAACTAAATAACAAGATTTCCATAGTTTGACAGATAGGGGATGCGCACCTAAGTGCAGCGAGATAAATTAAAGGTTTTCTTAAAAAGTTGTAACTTTAAACATCAAATATACATAATGATGATGAAACCTTTTGCCCCTGTTTTTTGGAGTCTAGCCCTCCTACTTTTTTCTGGTTGTGAATATTTCGAAACCAAGGTGCCTGCTTCCGAGATTCAAAAAGCAACACAATGGTCCGCCAAAGATCAATTTCCTTCTTTTGCTGAATGCGAAGATTTGGAAATTAGCGCCCAACAAACCTGTTTTCTATCCGTTTTAAGTGATGCAATAACCAATTATTTGGAATTCAAAGGATTGGTGGCAGATGCTCCCACGCAAGGAAATTTGACACTCCAACTATTGGTTGACAAAGCAGGACATATTTCACTCCTCAAAATCGATGACCCCGATGATTTATCTTCTAAAATTGCAGATCTGACCCCGGCCATTAATCAGGCTGTCGCGCAATTGCCGCAAGCTTTGCCGGCAACCAAAACCAATGTGGGGACTTTTGTTAATATAACCATAGAACTCCCAATACAAATCGAGGCAATAACAAAATGAATGATCAAACAACACGGATTATCCTTGGTATAGACCCGGGTACGACCATAATGGGTTTTGGATTGATACGTGTTTGTGGACAGCAAATGGAATTGATGCAACTTCACGAGCTACAGCTCAAAAAATATACTAACCATTACCTCAAGTTGAAGCATATCTTTCAAAGAACCATTGAACTGATCGACAATTATCATCCCGACGAAATTGCTATTGAAGCCCCTTTTTTTGGTAAAAACGTGCAGTCGATGTTAAAACTTGGGCGCGCTCAAGGAGTGGCTATGGCGGCCGGCTTGAGCCGTGAAGTTCCAATAACAGAATATTCGCCAAAAAAAATAAAAATGGCCATTACGGGTAATGGAAATGCGAGCAAAGAGCAGGTGGCAAAGATGTTGCAGCAATTGCTCAAAATCAAAACACTCCCCAAAAACCTCGATGCTACAGATGGTCTTGCCGCAGCAGTTTGTCATTTTTATAATTCGGGAAAAGCAACCACCGAGAAAACCTATTCGGGTTGGGCCTCTTTTGTTCGTCAAAACCAGGATAAAGCCAGCTAAAGGCCGGTAAAGTATATAAAATAAAGTACCTTTATGAGTGAACTCAAAATTACTTACTCATGAAAAAGATTTCTTGTACCTGTTCTTGCACGTCTTGTCAAAATGGAAGCTGCACCTCCTGCACCTGTCAAAATTGCCATTGCGAAGGTTGCCAATGCCATTAAATTCGGTTAATTTGGTGGCTGTCTAAACCCGCTTATGGCAAGTCTATATCTTCATTTTCCTTTTTGTAAACAGGCGTGTCATTATTGCAATTTTCATTTTAGTACGGGACTTAAAAATAAGACCGCCCTTATATCCGCGCTTAAAAAAGAACTTGTGCTTCGCAAAAGCGAAGTAAAAACCCCGCTTCAAAGTATCTACTTTGGAGGCGGCTCACCCTCTCTATTGTCCCTATCGGAATTGGAAGAAATCATCGGTTTGATTTACATACATTACCGGGTTTTGGATGGCGCAGAGTGTACGTTGGAGTTGAATCCCGATGATGGTCACCCCGAATACCTTAAAGGTGTTTATAACCTGGGAATCAACAGGTTAAGTATAGGAGTCCAATCTTTTCTAGACCGGGATTTGAAGTTGATGAACCGTGCGCACGGGGCCACAGATTCTCTACGGATATTGGATGAGGTTTCTAAAATATTCGATAATTATTCCGTAGACCTTATCTATGGTATGCCCGGTAGTTCACTTGTTGAGTGGCAAAAAACTTTAGATCGGGTACTAGCGTTTCAACCCCCTCATATATCGGCCTATGCGCTTACGGTAGAGCCCAAAACAGTTCTCCACCGATGGGTACAAACGGATCAAATTCAATTATTAGACGACGAACAGGTGCAGCAACAATATGACCATTTGGTGCAGCGCTTAGAAAGTGAGGGCTACCACAATTATGAGTTTTCTAATTTTGGAAAACAAGGGTTTTATGCCGTCAACAACAGCAACTATTGGAAAGGGCTGCCTTATATCGGAATTGGCCCCTCAGCCCACTCATATGATGGCGCTTCACAACGGTCGTGGAATGTTGCCAACAATGCAAAGTACATACAAGCACTCGAAAAAAATCGATTGCCTTTAGAAAAAGAAACCTTAACCCCAAAAGATCGGTATAACGAATATATTATGATTGGTTTGCGCACCGAATGGGGCGTTTCTAAAGGCTATATCGAAACACAATTTGGGCCAATTTATGCCCGTTATTTGGAGGAACAAGCCGAAAAACAGATTGCCGCAAACTACCTCTATTGGGATGGTGATATACTTAGAATTCCGGTTAAAGCTCGGTTTTTATCTGACGGCATCGCCGCCGAATTGTTTATGCTTCACCTTGCTTAAAAAGTGCTGCAAAGTGTTTGTAAAATAGTGGAATGGTTTCGATACCTTTAAAAAAATTGACCAAGCCATAATTTTCATTAGGGGAGTGAATCGCATCACTATCCAAGCCAAAGCCC